>Ga0302324_100000353_pt1 | contig 124045 bp, 117 predicted proteins | sample Palsa_T0_1_FD_201949 | JGI IMG/M metagenome (GOLD analysis project Ga0302324, IMG submission 201949) | Peat permafrost microbial communities from Stordalen Mire near Abisko, Sweden - Palsa_T0_1 | ecosystem: Environmental > Terrestrial > Soil > Palsa > Peat permafrost | place: Sweden: Abisko... | reverse complement strand
CGGTCAAGCTTGGCCTCGTGGTTGTATTGTTCGTGGTGGTGTTGAAGGTGCTGAAGGTCACACCCGCAGCGCTGTTCGCAGCGTACGTCGCGACCTTCTTCGTTTACTGGATCGCACTTGCGAGTGCGCTGCCGCGCTTTGGTGCACTGGCAGCGCCGCAGCAGCGCAAACATTGAAATTGAGTCAGGGCTCCATTAGATAAAGCACATGATCCTGGAACACGCTGCAGCAGAGGCACCGAACGCCAACGAGTACATCGTGCACCACCTGAGCTTCCTGTCGAACAAGGAAGCGCAGGGCATCGTCGATTTCTCCGTCGTCCATTGGGACAGCGTGTTCTTCTCCATCGGGCTTGCACTGCTATTCGGCGGAAGTTTTTATCTTGCCGCGCGTCAGGCGACCAAGGGCGGGGCGGGCGTCGTGCCGACGAAGTTCCAGAACTTCGTAGAGCTCATTGTCGAACAGACCGACAAGCAGGTGAAGGACACCTTTCAGGGCACGAGCCGCCTGATCGCACCGCTGGCACTGACGATTTTCTGCTGGGTGTTTCTGTTCAATTTCATGGATCTGGTGCCGGTGGATCTGCTGCCCACGCTGGCGCACGGCGCGGGCCTCGCCCATTTAAAGGTCGTGCCGAGCACGGACATCAACGTCACCTTTGCCCTCTCGCTCACCGTGTTTGCGCTCATCATCTACTACAACATCAAGATGAAGGGCCTCATCGGCTATTTGAAGTCGCTGCTGCTGCATCCGTTCGGTCCGTGGCTGATGCCCTTCAACCTGCTGCTCGGCATCGTCGAGTTGCTCGCGAAGCCCATATCGCTGGCGCTGCGGCTGTTCGGCAATCTCTATGCCGGCGAGATGATCTTTCTGCTTATCGCGCTGCTTACGCTGTCGCACGGCTTCAGCGCGCTGATCAGCGTCGGCGGCTGGGGCGGCATTCTTGGCCAGATCGTGCTCGACACCATCTGGAGCGCATTCCACATCCTGATCATCCTGTTGCAGGCTTTCATATTCGCCATGCTGACCATCGTCTATCTCGCGCAGGCGAGCGAGCATGGCGACGAACACTGATTGAGCGCACTCGTTTTCGTATCGCATTAGGAGAGTTGAATGGAACACATCGCACTTGTCGCACAGATCCAGTCCATGACTGTGCTCGCCGTCGGTCTGATTTTTGGCTTGGGTGCACTCGGCACGGCCATCGGCTTCGGCATTCTTGGCGGCCGCTTTCTCGAAGGCGTCGCGCGTCAGCCGGAGCTCGCACCGGCACTCCTGGTGCGCATGTTCATCGTTGCGGGCTTGCTCGACGCGGTCGCGATGATCGGCATTGGGTTCGCACTGTACTTTACGTTTGCCAATCCTTTCCTCGGCGCGCTCGGGGCACATTGAGCAACGGCGCGTACGCTGTCGCCAGCTCTTAGGAGGGGATCGTGAACATCAATCTCACGCTCATCATTCAGATGCTTGTGTTCGCGACGCTCGTATGGGCGGTCATGAAATTCATCTGGCCGTCAATTCTCGGCACGATGGATGAACGCGCGCGCAAGATTGCGATGGGCCTGGAGGCTGCCGAAAAGGGACAGGTACAGCTGCAGGATGCCCACAAGGAAGCTGAAGGCATCATCCGCGAGGCGCGCGAGCGCGCGCAGAAGATCATAGATCAGGCGCAGCATCGGGCGAGCGAGACCATCGAACAGGCGAAGGGCACAGCGGCGTCCGAGGGACAGCGGCTCGTGGCCGCCGCGCAGCAGCAGATCTCGCTCGAATCGCTGCGCGCGCGCGAAGACCTGCGCCATGACGTCGGCAAACTCGCGGTGCAGGCGGCATCGAAGCTGCTCGAACGCGAGATCGATGTGCGCGCGCATGCGGACCTCATCGACAAGCTCGCGGCGCAGATTTAAATGACCGACAAGACAACCATCGCACGGCCCTATGCGCGCGCGGCGTTCGCTGCAGCGCAGGCGCACGGGGCTCTTGCGGCGTGGTCGGATGCGCTGCATACGGCGGCGGCCGTCGTGCACGATCCGCGCGTCGCAAGCCTGCTCGGCAATCCGCACGTAGCTGCCAAACAGATGGCGGAATTCGTGATCGGCATCGGCGAGGGCAAACTGGGCAAGGACTGGCACGAGCTCGTCCTCATGCTCACGCAGAACGGGCGACTCGCGCTGCTTGCGGAAATCGCCACACTCTTTGACGCGCTGAAGAATGAGCAGGAAGGCGTGGCCGACGTTACCGTCACGGCCGCCACGACTTTGGATGCCAAACAGCAGGAAACGCTGAGCGCTGCACTCGCGCGCAGATTGCAGAAAAAGGTGCGGCTGCACACCGAAGTGGACGCCACGTTGATTGGCGGCGCGGTGATTCGCTCCGGTGACCTCGTCATTGACGGCTCACTGCGCACGCGCCTCGAACGCATGGCGTTCGAGCTTTCGGCATAGCGACGGATTCAAGAGGATCGAACGACATGGCCATCAAGGCAACCGAGATCAGCGATCTCATCAAGCAGCGCATCGAGGGTTTCAAGGACGCAACCGCTGCCCGCAATGTCGGCGCGATCGTTTCGGTCACCGACGGCATCTGCCGCATCTATGGCCTTGCGGACGCGCGCTACGGCGAGATGCTCGAGTTCCCGGGCAACATCTTTGGCCTTGCCTTGAACCTGGAGCGGGACTCGGTCGGCGCCGTGGTGCTGGGCGAGTACAAGGGGCTGCGCGAAGGCGATCCCGTGAAGACCACGGGCCGCATTCTCGAGGTACCCGTGGGGCCGGAGCTCCTCGGGCGCGTCGTGGATGCGCTCGGCGTGCCCCTCGACGGCAAGGGCCCCATCAAGACCTCCCGCACCTCTCCCATTGAGCGCGTCGCGCCGGGCGTCATCTACAGAAAGTCGGTGAGCCAGCCGGTGCAGACCGGCTACAAGGCGATCGATTCGATGGTGCCGATCGGCCGCGGCCAGCGTGAGCTCATCATCGGGGATCGCCAGACCGGCAAGACGGCGCTCGCCGTCGACACCATCATCAATCAGAAATCCTCCGGCATCAAATGCGTGTACGTCGCCATCGGCCAGAAGCAGTCGACGATCGCGAACGTCGTGCGCAAGCTGGAGGAGCACGGCGCGATGGCGCACACCATCGTCGTCGCGGCGGCCGCTTCCATCCCGCCCGCGATGCAGTACATCTCCGCCTACTCCGGCTGCACCATGGGCGAGTACTTCATGGACCGGGGCGAAGATGCGCTCATCATCTATGACGACCTTTCCAAGCAGGCGGTCGCTTACCGGCAGATCTCGCTTCTCCTGCGCCGCCCGCCGGGCCGCGAGGCCTTCCCGGGAGATGTGTTTTACCTGCATTCGCGCCTTTTGGAGAGAAGCGCGCGCGTGAACGAGGAGTACGTCGAGCTCGTCAGCAAGGGCGCCGTGAAGGGCAAGACAGGATCCCTCACGGGACTACCCATCATCGAGACGCAGGCGGGCGACGTGACGGCCTTCGTGCCGACGAATGTCATCTCGATCACCGACGGTCAGATCTTTCTCGAGACCGACCTCTTCAATGCCGGCATCCGCCCCGCCATGAATGCCGGCATATCCGTCTCCCGCGTCGGCGGCGCGGCGCAGACCGACATCATCAAGAAGCTGGGCGGCGGCATCCGTCTCGCTCTCGCGCAGTACCGCGAGCTTGCGGCCTTCTCGCAGTTCGCCTCCGACCTCGACGAGGCGACCCGCCGCCAGCTCGAGCGCGGCCAGCGCGTCACGGAACTCATGAAGCAGAAACAGTACGCGCCGATGTCGGTCGCGCAGATGGCGCTATCGATCTTCGCCGTCAACAACGGCTTCATGGACAAGGTGCCAATCAACAAGATCGTGGATTTCGAGGCGGCGCTGCAGGCCTTCGCCAAGTCCAACTATGCCGCACTGCTCGACGGCATCATCGCAACCCCGAAGCTCACCAAGGAGAACGAGGCGGCGCTGAAGAAGTGCATCGAGGATTTCATCGCGACGGGCACCTACTAAACGCCATGCCGGGCACCAAGGAAATCCGCAGCAAGATCGCGAGTGTCAAGAGCACTCAGAAGATCACCAAGGCCATGCAGATGGTGGCCACCAGCAAGATGCGCCGCGCGCAGGAGCGCATGAAGCTTGCGCGCCCGTACGCCGACAAGATCCGTTCTGTGATCGGACACTTGAATGAGGCGAATCCCGATTACCGGCATCCCTTTCTCGTGGCACGCGAGCCAAAATCGATCGGCATCATCCTGATCTCGACCGACCGCGGGCTCGCTGGCGGCCTGAATGCCAATCTCTTCAAGCAGACTCTTCTGCTGCTGCGCGAGTGGCAGGGCAAGGGCGCCACCGTGAGTCTGTGTCTCATCGGCAGCAAGGGCCTGGTATTTTTTCGGCGCCTCGGCCTGCCGATACTCGCCAACGTCTCCGGCTTGGGCGATAAGCCGCATGTGAAGGATCTCATCGGCGCCGTGAAGGTCATGCTCGATGCCTATCGCGATGCAAAGATCGATCGGCTGTTCCTGGTCAATGCGCGCTTCGTGAACACGATGACGCAGAAACCGCACATCGAGCAGCTCCTGCCGCTCGAGACTATTGATTCCAAGGAGCTCGCCGAGCACTGGGACTACATCTACGAACCGGAAGCTTCCGCCATACTCGAAGGCCTCCTGATGCGCTACATCGAGTCGCAGGTCTATCGCGGCGCGGTGGAAAACGTGGCATCTGAAATGGCGGCGCGCATGGTGGCCATGGGCGCCGCTTCCGACAACGCCGGCGAACTCATCAGTGAACTTCAGCTGGTCTACAACAAGGCACGCCAGGCGGCGATCACCAAGGAACTCGCGGAGATCGTCGGCGGCGCCGCAGCGGTTTGAGGAAAGACAACATGGCAATGGGCAAGATCACGCAGATCATCGGGGCAGTCATCGACGTGGAGTTCCCCCGGGAATCGATTCCGCACGTGTATGAAGCGCTGAAGTTGAAGGAAAAAGACGTCAATCTCACGCTCGAAGTGCAGCAGCTCCTGGGCGACGGCATCGTGCGCACGATTGCGATGGGACCCTCCGAGGGCCTGAAGCGCGGACTTGCCGTCGAGGCCACCGGTGGCCCCATCATGGTGCCCGTCGGTGAGGCGACGCTCGGGCGCATCATGGACGTGCTCGGCGTGCCGCAGGACAACCGCGGACCGGTGAACGCCAAGGAGCACCTGCCCATCCACCGTCCCGCGCCTGCTTTCGATGAGCAGACGGGCGGACAGGATCTGCTCGTGACCGGCATCAAGGTCATCGACCTTCTCGTGCCCTTCGCCAAAGGCGGCAAGATCGGCCTCTTCGGCGGCGCGGGCGTCGGCAAGACGGTGAACATGCTCGAGCTCATCAACAATATTGCCAAGCAGTACAGCGGTCTTTCGGTGTTCGCAGGCGTCGGGGAGCGCACGCGCGAAGGCAACGACTTCTACCATGAGATGGCGGAGTCGGGGGTCATCGACCTCAAGAACCTCGCGAACTCCAAGGTCGCGATGGTGTACGGGCAGATGAACGAGCCGCCGGGCAACCGCCTGCGCGTCGGTCTCACGGGCCTTACGATGGCCGAATACTTTCGCGACGAAGTGCGCGAGAAAGGCGGCAAGGGCCGCGACGTGCTCTTTTTCGTCGACAACATCTACCGCTATACGCTCGCCGGGACGGAGGTGTCTGCGCTCCTCGGACGCATGCCCTCCGCCGTGGGCTACCAGCCGACGCTCGCCGAGGAGATGGGCGTGCTGCAGGAGCGCATCACCTCGACCAAGACGGGCTCGATCACCTCGATTCAGGCCGTGTACGTTCCGGCCGACGACCTGACGGATCCCTCCCCCGCCACGACTTTTGCCCACCTCGACGCGACCGTCGTGCTGTCGCGCCAGATCGCATCGCTCGGCATCTATCCGGCGGTTGATCCGCTCGACTCCACCAGCCGCCAGCTCGATCCGCTCGTGATCGGCGAAGAGCACTACAACACCGCGCGCGGCGTGCAGGCGGTGCTGCAGCGCTACAAGGAGCTGCAGGACATCATCGCCATCCTCGGCATGGATGAGCTCTCCGAGGAAGACAAGCTCAGCGTGTTCCGCGCCCGTAAGATCCAGCGCTTCCTGTCGCAGCCGTTCAACGTCGCCAAGGTCTTCACCGGCCAGGACGGCAAGATCGTTCCGCTCAAGGACACGATCCGCGGCTTCAAGGGCATTATCGCCGGCGAATACGACAACCTGCCCGAGCAGGCCTTCTACATGGTCGGCGGCATCGAAGAGGCCGTCGAAAAAGCCAAAACGCTGCAGTGATGGCCGACGCCGTACACACCATTCAGGTCGACGTGGTAAGCGCCGAGGGCGAGATTTTCTCCGGCCCCGCCGAAATGGTGTTCGTGCCCGGCAGCGAAGGCGAACTTGGCATCACGCCGCGGCACGCACCGCTCCTGACGCTGCTGAAGGCGGGCGAAGTGCGCGTGAAGACGGCCGACGGCGAGCAGTCGTTCTACGTCGGCGGCGGCGCGCTCGAAGTGCAGCCAAATAAGGTGACCATCCTCGCCGATACCGCCGCGCGCGCGAAGGACCTGGATGAGGCCGCCGCGCTCGCCGCCAAGCAGCGCGCCGAGGAGGCGCTTGCCGGCAAGGTCGACAAGATCGATCTTGCGCAGGCGCAGGCGGAGATCGCGCGCGCAGTCGCGCAGCTCAGGATGATTCAGCGGCTTCGCAAGACGAAAGGGTGAGCGCGCGCATGCCGCTTTCGGTCGTCATCCTCGCAGCCGGCCAGGGCAAGCGGATGAAGTCCGGATGGCCGAAAGTCCTGCAGCCCCTTGCCGGGCGGGCGCTTCTTCGGCATGTGATCGACACGGCGCGCGCGCTTGCGCCGGAGGCCATTCACGTCGTCTACGGGCATGGCGGCGAGCAGGTGCGCGCGGCTTTCAAATCCGAAGATGTAACCTGGGTATTGCAGGAGCATCAGCTCGGCACGGGTCACGCGGTGCTGCAGGCCCTCCCCGGCATCCCCGATGCGCACATGGTGCTGGTGCTGTACGGGGACGTGCCGCTCATCCGTCGCGACACGCTCTCGGGCTTGCTCAAGCTTGCAAACGCGAAGACTCTTGCGATCCTCACCGTCATGCTTGCCGATCCGAGCGGCTACGGCCGCATCCTGCGCGATGCGCGCGGCCGCATCAGAAAGATCGTCGAGCACAAGGACGCCTCGCAGAAGGAGCTGCGCGTGCGCGAGTCGAATACCGGCATCATCGCCGCGCCGGCAAAGCTGCTGAAGAAATGGCTCGCGGCGGTCAAGAGCGACAACGCGCAGGGCGAGTTCTACCTCACCGATGTGGCTGCCATCGCCGCCAAGGGAAAATTCCACGTCGTGCCGACTCTGGCACGCACCGAGACCGAGGTGCTCGGCGTCAACGACAAGGTGCAGCTCGCACAGGTCGAGGCTGCCTATCGTCAGGAGCGCGCGCAGGAATTGATGCTCGCAGGAGTGACGCTCATCGACCCGGCGCGCCTGGACATACGCGGAACCGTCACCGCCGGGCGCGACGTGGAGCTCGACGTCAACGTCGTCTTCGAGGGTGACGTCAGGATCGGGGATCGGGTGCGCATCGGGCCCAACTGCGTGATACGCGATACGGCGATCGGCGCTGATACCCAGATCTTTGCCAACTGCGTACTCGACCATGCCGTCATCGGTGTGTCCTGCAGGATCGGGCCGTTTGCGCGTCTGCGGCCCGGGGCGGCACTGGCGCGCGAGGTGCACATCGGCAACTTCGTGGAAGTGAAGAACGCCACGCTCGATGCAGGCAGCAAGGCAAATCACCTGACCTACCTCGGCGATGCGCTCATCGGCAAGGATGTGAACGTGGGCGCCGGCACGATCACGTGCAACTACGACGGCGTCAATAAGTCGCAGACGCACATCGAAGACGGAGCATTCATCGGCTCGGGCAGCATGCTGGTCGCACCCGTTCGCATCGGCGCCCGCGCCACAATCGGCGCCGGCTCGACGATCACGGAGGATGCACCGGCGGATAAGCTCACACTCGGACGCAGCCGGCAGGTATCCATCGACAGCTGGACGCGACCGGCGAAGCGTAAAAAAAGTTAAGCTGCCTGCATCGCCCGGCGCAGAACGCGCAACCGGGCCAAAGCCGACATCAATGCGCAGTTCATTTGGAAGTTCGCAGGCCGCGGCGCTGCGCCGCGCATATCTGCCGGCCGCTGCGCTTGTGGCCGTGGGCTGCTGCGGGTTCGCGGCCGCCGTAGAGGATCCGGCGACAGCCGCAGCGGCCGCTGCCACGCCAGGCACCGCCGAAGCACCTGCGCCTGCCACTGCTGACGAAGCGCCCAAGGCGCCAGCTGCTGCGCAGTTTCACGGCAGCGTCGAACTTGATAATCAATATTCCCCCGACACGGATCCGCTGCGCGCCACTTTCGCCCTGAGTTACAGCAATCTATTCAGCTCGCAGGACGAGACTTCCGCGCTCTACCAGGTCGCACCGCAGGATCCTCATCAGGTCGGCGTCTTCGTCGCAAGCTATGCGGCGCATCCGCTGCCCGACGGGCTGCAGCCTTCGATCTATTTCGTCGATTCCAATACCAATGTGCCGACCTCGGACACGGTCGGTGTGCTGGGGAAGGGCCAGATTCTCGGCGTGCGCTTGAGCCATGCGCTGGGCGGCGGGGAAGGGGCAACGCAGTCGCTGACGTTGGGCTTCGATTACAAGCACTTCCGCAATACGACCGGCTTCGATGACGGCTCCGCAGCGAGTACGCCGGTGTCATATTTGAACCTGTCGCTGGCGTACGCCGGCAGATGGACCAGCGCCACGCGCGACGCTGCCGTGAGCGTTTCGGCAAATTTCGGGCCGCACGGCGGCGCGAATGCAACGAACCCCTATGCGGATGATGATTTTCACGAACGCGCGAACTATTTTTACCTGCGTGCGGACGGCGAATTTGTCGCCTCGCTGCCCAAAGGCGTGCGTCTGTACCTGCGACTCGCGGGTCAATATTCCGCGCAGTCGCTGATCGTTGATGAAGACTACCCGGTTGCCGGCATCGACGGCGTGCGCGGCTACCTTGAGGGGGAGGTCCTGGGCGACAGGGCATTGAAGAGCACGGTGCAGCTGCAGTCGCCGCCATTGCAGCGGGGTGATAAGCAGATTGCAGATGCATTCGTCTACTTTGATGCCGCGGTGGCGCAAATGGTGGATCCGCCGCCCGGCGAGCCCATGCGTACGTACCCGCGCAGCTGCGGGCTCGGCGTCAATATCGCGCCGTGGAAAAGCATCAGCGGTTCGCTCGTGTGGGCGCGACCTCTGGTCGCGAGCGATTTCACGCACGCGGGCGAGTCGCGCCTTCTATTCCTGCTGCGCGCCTCGTTTTAGGCGGGCGCGGCGCGGTTCGGCGCCGCTGCGAGCAATGCGGGACGCACCGCCGTCGCAAGCTGCAACGCAACTGTAGCAATTCAGTTGTAGCGTAATCGCCGTAGCAACTCAGGTGACCGGAACAGACTATGAGCGCGGCCGACGAGACGCAGCCTGCTTGGCTCGAGGAGCTCTTCTGGGAGCGTCTCGACAGGATTGAACTGCATCACCAGCGCATCCAGTGCGAACACGAAACGTGGCGCCGCAGCCTTGATCGCTTCCGCGACACCCGGCACCCCGGCTTGCGCCTCGCCTGGCAGCGCTATTGCGAGGTCATTGCTGAGCTCGAGCGCACGAGCGCGCAGCTGGAAGCGCTGCGCATCAGTCCGCATGGCCCATTCCCGAGCGCAGGCGAGCATGAAGCTCCTGTCGCGTCGCGCCTTCGCCGAGCTTAGCGTGCTGCAGGCCTCGGTCCGCGAATTCGCGCTGGACCGCGACGCCGCGCTCGCCGTGTTTCGGGCGAGTCGCGCTGCAGCGGTCCACTCTGCGCAGCAGGAGTACTGGCTCGAGTTCTCCTGGCTCGATCAGGAATACCGCTTCGCGATCCGCAAGCTCGCCGCCTTCTGTGCCCGCCATGGGACGCAGGCGAGCTGCGAGGAACGCCGCCGCGCCTGATCGCGGCTCGCCACACCGCTTAAGCGCCGTAGGCTCAAGCCACCTTAAGCGCACGCGAGTTTGCGCAATGAGGCCGCCTGGGGGCGCGCGTGGGCGCGATTTTCCGGTTGAACGCGCAGGCTGGTGGCCGTCTAAAGGGGCGTATCCCAAGCGCCCTGAGCCGAAGGCCGCCGCGCGAGCGCGGACGGCATCTTGGCAATTGCGCCAGATGCGAGGTCGGTCACGCTTAAATACGTAAAATCAGCCCGTTAGGACGATTTCGGGCAAACTGCGAGCTTCACCGGACTGTGCGGGACGCCGCCTCCAGACCCAACACTCAAGAGACAATTTTCATGTGCGGAATCGTTGGTGCGATCGCCGAGCGCAACATTGTTCCCATCCTGATGGAAGGGCTACGCCGGCTCGAGTATCGCGGCTATGACTCGGCGGGCATCGCGGTCCTGAACGGAACGCAGCACTTAAAGCGCCTGCGCACCGTCGGCAAAGTAAAGATGCTGCAGGAGGCGCTCGAGCAGACACCGACGCCGGGCAATCTCGGCATCGCCCACACGCGCTGGGCCACGCACGGCGTACCGAGCGAGAGAAATGCCCACCCGCACATCTCGCGCGACGGCCTCGCCATCGTTCACAACGGCATCATCGAGAACCACGATGAGCTGCGCTCGGACCTTGAGCGCCTCGGCTACAGTTTTACCTCGGAGACCGATACCGAGGTAATCGCGCACCGGATTCACTATCACCTCGCCACCGTCGCCGATCTCTTCAAGGCGGTGCGGGCGACGGTTGCCGAGCTCGAAGGCGCGTATGCGCTCGCAGTCGTCAGTGAACATGATCCCGACCGCATCATCCTCGCGCGCGAGGGCTGCCCGGTAGTCATCGGCTTGGGCGTCGATGAGAACTTCGTAGCCTCGGACGTCGCCGCGCTGCTCTCGGTGACGCGCCGCTTCGTGTTCCTTGAAGAGGGGGACGTTGCGGAGATTCGCCGCACCTCGATCCGCATCATCGATCGCGAAGGCAATACCGTCGAACGCCCGGTTCGCGAAAGCGCGCTGAGCGCGGATGCGGCGGAGAAAGGCCTGTACCGGCACTTCATGCTGAAGGAGATTCACGAGCAGCCAAGCGCCGTGGCGGACACTCTGCAGGAGCGCGTCGCCAACGGCCGGCTTCTCGAGGCCGCCTTTGGGCCGGCCGCCACCGAGGTCTTCAAGCGCACCCGCCACGTGCACATCGTCGCCTGCGGAACGAGCTACCACGCCGGCGCGGTCGCGCGCTACGTGATCGAGCAGGTCTGTAAGCTCCCCTGCTCCGTCGAGATTGCCAGTGAATACCGCTACAGGAATCCCGTGGTGCCCGCGAACTCACTGTTCGTGACGATCTCGCAGTCAGGCGAGACCGCGGACACTCTTGCGGCGCTGCGCCTGGCCAAGCAGGCGGGCTATTTGTCGTCGCTCTCGATCTGCAATGTGCCCGAGAGCTCGCTCGTGCGCGAATCCGAGCTTGTAATGCTGACGCGCGCCGGACCTGAAATTGGCGTCGCTTCCACCAAGGCGTTCACGACGCAGTTGACGGCGCTCGGGATGCTGGTGATTGCGCTCGCCAAGCACAACAGCGCCGACAGCGAGCGCGAGCGCGGACTTGTGACGCGGCTCATCGAGCTACCGTCGCTGATCGACAAGACCCTGGCACTTGATGGAGTCATCGAGGAGCTTGCCAAGCGCTTCGCCGACAAACATCACGCGCTCTTCCTCGGCCGCGGTGCGCTCTTCCCCATCGCCATGGAAGGCGCGCTCAAGCTGAAGGAGATCTCGTACATCCACGCGGAAGGTTATCCCGCGGGCGAGCTCAAGCACGGCCCGCTCGCGCTCGTGGACGCAGACATGCCGGTCATCGCGGTGGCGCCGAACAACGATCTATTGGAGAAGTTGAAGTCGAATCTGATGGAGGTGCGCGCGCGCGGCGGCGAACTCATCGTGTTTGCCGATCCGGAGTCCGGCATCACCCCGAGCGACGGCGTCACGGTCATCCAGATGCCCAAGCACGTGACCTATTTCCAGGCGCCGGTGGTCTATACCATCCCGCTGCAGCTGCTGGCTTATCACGTGGCGATTCTGCGCGGCACCGATGTCGATCAGCCGCGCAACCTCGCGAAGAGCGTCACCGTCGAATAGTCTTACCCCGCGGTGTGTGGATTCTGCGGGCTTTCTTTGAACGGCCGGTCGGGATGCATGAAGAACGATAGGCCGGCGCCCAGTAGCAGCAACCCGATCGATCCATAGAACGGTATCGCCCAACTGCCGGTCAGGTCGAGCAGGCCACCGAAGACCACCGGCGAGATGATGCCGGCGACGCCGAAGCCGAAATTCATCATGCCGCTCGCCGATCCGGCGTACGCGGGGGCGATATCCATCGGCACGGACCAGATTGGCGCAACCACCAATTCGGAAAAGAAACACGCCGCCGATAGGCAAACGGCGACGGTGGTCAGATCGTGCTTCAGCACCACCGGAATCAGAAAACAGAAAGCGCCCAGCATGCCGACGACGATGAGATTGCTGCGCGCAACCTGCAGGCTGCCGGTGCGACGGTAGAGCCAGTCGCTGATGATGCCGCCGACGGTGTCGCCGATCACCCCGCCCAGGAGCACGCCGGATGAGAACAAGGCGGAGTGCTTCAGATCGAGGTGAAAACTCTTGAAGAAGAAAGACGGCAGCCACGTGAGAAAGACCCAGAGCGTCCAGCCGTAGCAGAAATCGACAGCCGTCACCGGCAGCATGCGCCGCGCGAGCTTAAGCCACGGCACCGAGGGCGCGTTGCCGCTGGCTCGACGCGACGGCGCCGGCGGCAGTCGCGCCAGCTCGTCAGCTGTGATGCGTTTATGCTGGCGCGGATCATCGCGATAGACCCACCACCATAGGGCGACCCAACCCAGGCTCGACACTCCCAGCGCCACGAACGAGCCACGCCAGGAGGTATAGGCCATCAATCCCACGATGAGCGGCGGCGTCAGCACGTTCCCAAGCCGGGACGCAGAATGGGTAATGCCTTGCGCGAATCCCCAACGGGCGCGCGGCATCCAAACCGACAATGCGCGGGTCGCGGTGGGAAAAGCGGAGCCTTCGCCGAACCCCAGCATCACCCGCGCCGCGATCAGCGAACCTAAGCCGCCAACCAAACCGGTGCAGGCCGTCGCGACGCAAACCACCAGGCCCGAGAGCAGCAGCGCGCGACGCGGACCGAAACGGTCGCTGACCCAACCGCCGATCAGTTGAAACAGCGCATAGGGATAGGAGAACGCCGAGATCGCCAGCCCGAATTGCGTATTGTTGAGACCCAGATCGGCTGTCATGCGCGGTGCAACCGTCGCAATGTTCACCCGATCGATGTACATCGCCAGGTACATCAGGCACAGAACGGTTAGCACCTGGCTCGACAGGCCGATACGGAACAGGCGCCGCGGGCCGCGCCCGAGGGCCACACTGTCAACCGGATTCATGCCGAAGGGCGTGCCCGTGCCTTGATCTGGGTGCGGTGCATGACCCGCCGTGCTGCCGCATCGAACGGATCACGGCGATGCATGGTGCAGCGGTTATCCCAAAGAACGAGATCGCCGACCTGCCAAACTGTTTGCCAGGCGAATTGCGGCCGGTCGGTATAGGACCATAGCGTGTCGAGCAGCGCCTCGGATTCCGCCAAGTCGAAGTGCTCGATATAGGCGTTACGGCGGCGTCCCAAATAAAGCATCCGCCGCCCGGTTTCCGGATGGGTGCATACCAGCGGATGGAATGCGCCCGGCGATTCGCGCGGATCGTCGCTCGGCGCAACGCCCTGCCGTACATATCCGCCACTGTTATAAGTGCCGTCGTGCTTGATCCGAAGCCCCTCGATGCGTCGTTTTAGGTCGGCGGGCAACGCCTCATAGAGCGCGTACATATTGACGAACCCGGTGTTGCCGCCCGCCGGCGGCACTTCGAGCGCGTACAGCATGCTCGCCATCGGTGGGTCGGGAAGATAGGACATGTCGGTATGCCAGACCGCCTCGCCATAACCAAGGCTACCGAGCGGCTCGCCGTCTTTGAGAACATTGGAGACGATGTAAATCTCGGGCATGCCCTCGACGAACCGGCGTCCGCTCTCCTGAACGGGAGCAACGTCGAGCTCGCCGAAGCGGCGACTGAAGGCAATGAGTTCGCCATCAGTAAGTTGCTGGCCGCGAAATAACAGCACCAGGTTATCCAGCCAAGCGCGCTGGATTGCAGCGAATGCGGCCTCGCCCAAGCGCCGCAGATCGACCCCGCAGATTTCGGCTCCGAGTCCGCGGCCGGTCGGAATGACCAGCGGCGTGTCCGTCACCTGCATATTGCCCAAATTCGAAACTCGCTATGCGTAAACGAACATTGCATGCGCAACATGATATTCGCCGGATGCGTAACGGCGCAGTTACATCTATGCCCGATTGTCAGTGCAGGAGGCGGGCGCTCAGGTCATAGGCGTCGGCGCTGATGATCCTGACGTCCGCCCAGTCACCGACGGCGAGACCGCGCGCGCCTGCGATGCGCACCACGCCGTCTATCTCCGGGGCATCCGCTGCGCTCCTTGCAATGGCTGTGCCGTCATCGATCGCATCCACGAGCACGCGCATGCGGCTGCCGACTCGTCCCTTGAGGCGTGCGGCGCTGATGGCGCCCGCCCTTTCCATGAAGCGCGCGTAGCGCTCCTCCTGCAGCGGCGCCGGCACATGATCGGGCAAGGCGTTCGCGGCCGCGCCCTCCACCGCTGAATATTTGAAGCAGCCCACGCGATCAAGCTGGGCCACATCCATCCAATCGAGAAGCTCGCTGAACTCGGCTTCAGTCTCGCCCGGAAATCCCACGATGAAAGTGCTACGGATCACGAGCTCCCGACACTGCTCGCGCCAATCCTGAATGCGCGCCAAAGTGTCTTCGGCGTGCGCGGGACGCCGCATGCGCTTCAATACGCTCGGACTGCCGTGCTGAAACGGCACGTCAAGGTAGGGCAGTACGCGCCCTTCGGCCATCAGCGGAATGACGGCGTCGACGTGCGGATAGGGATAGACATAATGCAGGCGCACCCAGGCGCCGAGCGATCCCAGGCCGCGCGCTAAGTCGATGAAACGCGTTTCGTACGTTTCATCGCGCCACCTCCCCGGGCGGTAACGCAGATCCGCACCGTAGGCGCTCGTGTCCTGCGAAATCACCAGCAATTCCTTTACCCCTGCAGCGACCAGCCGCTCGGCCTCGCGCAGCACCTCATCGATGGGCCGGCTCGCAAGCCGGCCGCGCATGGAGGGGATGATGCAGAAGCTGCAGCGGTTGTTGCAGCCCTCCGAAATCTTAAGGTAGGCATAGTGCCGCGGCGTCAGTCGGATACCCTGCGGCGGCACGAGATGAGTAAACGGATCGTGGCGCGGCGGCACGTGTTCGTGCACGGCGGCCATCACGTCCTCATACGCATGAGCGCCGGTCACCTTGAGCACGCGCGGATGCCGCGCCAGGATCCGTTCGGGACGTGCGCCCAGGCAGCCCGTGACAATCACGCGGCCGTTCTTCTCCAGGGCCTCGCCGATCGCGTCCAACGACTCATCGACGGCGGCATCTATGAAGCCACAGGTGTTGACCACGACGACATCCGCGGCGTCGTAGGTCGGCGAGATCTCGTAGCCCTCGGCGCGCAGCCGCGTCAGGATGCGCTCGGAATCAACGAGCGCCTTGGGGCAGCCGAGGCTGACAAATCCGACTTTCGGTGCGCGGTCCAGGGAGGATCCTTGTGCGCATGCTGGATGCGCGCGGCGTTGCAAAAAGGGTCGCTATGCTAACGGGAGCGAGCGCCGGCCGCACGTTTGTCGCCGCTACGGGGCCGCGCCGGATTCAGGCCCCCTGGCGGACGGTGCGCAATATGAAAAATAGCGTCAACGCCACGAGTGGAATGAGCAGCCAGGGCCACACCGCCGTCAAGCGTTCCTCGGGCGAGCGACGTTCGGATGCGTGCTTGGACATCGGCGTCAGCGCGAATAAGTCGCCGTGATGTCTGCCTCGCCGATCGCGTTGGCGTGCACATTGAAGGCGATGAAGGCGGCAGACGCATCCCCTGGCACCTCAACGAGCTTTGGCACCTTCAAGGCGTAGAGGCGGAAGTGGTAGTGGTGCACCTTCCCCGGCGGCGGGCAGGGGCCGCCATAGGCATAGGTGCCAAAGTCGGTTCGCCCCTGCAGCGCACCGACCGGCAGAGACTTCGTCTTGGGATCGCCCGCCCCGGCTGGCAGGGAGGTCGTGGTAGCAGGAATGTCGTAAACCACCCAATGCCACCAGCCGCTGCCCGTGGGTGCGTCCGGATCGTGGACGAGGAGAGCGAAGCTCTGCGTGCCCTGCGGCGCATGGCTCCAGTTCAACGCAGGCGATACGTTCTGGCCGGAACAGCCGAATGAGTTAAATACCTGCGCGAGAGGTATTTTGCGCCCTTCTGCGATGTCGGGGCTGGCAAGCTTGAAGTCGCCCGCTTGCTTGGGCCCCGCGGCGGCATGCAGGGCCGCCGCCATCGCCAAGGTGCCCGCCATCAATGCTGCTCGCCACATGGTGTGCTCCCATTTTTGCGTGGTGAGTGCGTAGTTTGACGGTCGGACGGCTGTCTCGCAAACCTTTGCCCCCTCGTGCATAGTCCGCGCGAATTCCTGCCGATGCAGCCTTCGTCATGGCGAAAATACTTGGAATTGCGGGCAGCCTGCGCCGCGCGTCCTTCAACGCCTCCCTCCTGCGTGCGGCGGTGGAGCTTGCGCCCGCCGGCACGACCCTCGAGATCGCCTCCATCCACGGGATACCGCTCTATGACGCGGACGTGGAGGCGCGGGGTATTCCGGCTGCGGTGGCCGAGCTCAAGGAGAAGGTTGTCGCAGCGGATGCCCTGCTCCTCGTCACGCCCGAGTACAACAACTCCATTCCCGGCGTGTTCAAGAACGTCATCGACTGGCTGTCACGGCCGCCTGCGGATGCGGCGCGGGTGTTTGCCAATCGCCATGTGACTCTCATCGGCGCATCCCCCGGCCGATTTGGCACGGTTCAGTCGCAGCGTGCATGGCTGCCGGTGCTGCGCACGCTGCGCATGCGCCCGTGGTTCGGCGTGCCGCTTTACGTCTCGGGCGCGGCCAGTGTGTTCGATGGAGAGGGGCGGCTCGTCGATGCGGACGTGCGCATGCAGCTTGAGCAGCTGCTGCGTGAATTTGCGCGGGCGATCGGCTGAGGCGGATCTATGCGCAGCGCTCACGTGTGACGCGCTCGCTCGAAGCGGGGTGCTTGGCGAGCGCCGCCGCAGGGCGGATCGGCCGGCGCACGAGCTCACCGCCGCAGTTCGGACATTTGCCGTTCAGGACCTGCTCGGCGCAGGTGCTGCAGAAGGTGCATTCGAACGAACAAATGAGCGCAAGAGGCGACTCGGCCGGGAGGTCGCGGTCGCAACACTCGCAGTTTGGACGCAGTTGCAGCATGGCAAACCTCCCTCTACCGTGATCCGGCAGATGCTACACCGCCGCTCTCTTGCGCGAAGGGATCCCGCGGCGACGCGCTTCGATCGCGACTACTACCAGCGCTATTACTTCAATCCGCGCACGGCGGTCATTTCGCGCGCCGAAATGCGCGCCCGCGCCCGTCTCATTGCCGCATACGCGCTGCATGTGGGGTTGCCCGTGCGGCGCATTCTCGATGCCGGCTGCGGCACCGGCGCCATGCGAGCCACTCTGCTGCGCCAGCTGCCGCGCTCCACCTATGTGGGACTCGAGCCAAGCGACTACCTGTGTCAGCGTTATGGCTGGGAGCAGGGCTGCGTTGAAACGTATCGCTGCGGGGCGCCCTTCGACCTCATCGTATGCTACGACGTCCTGCAATATCTTGATGAGCGGCGCGCGGGTGCGGCTCTTGCGAACCTTGCGCGGCTGTGCCGCGGCGTTCTCTACTTCACGGTGTTGACGCGGCGGGACTGGTTGCATAATTGTGACCGCAAGCGCACGGATGCGAATGTCCATCTGCGCTCTGGGCAGTGGTACCGCACGCGCCTGCGCCGCGGCTTTCGCGAGATGGGCGCCGGCTTCTGGCTTGCGCGCGCAGCGCCACTGACGGTGTGGGAGCTCGAATCGACCGGACGCCAATGAGTAAGGAGAATTCAGTGTCGCAGTACGGTGTAAAGATCAGCTGGCAGCGCGGCAGCGCAAACTTCATCGACAATCGCTATAGCCGCGCGCATTGCTGGCAATTTGACGGCGGCGTGGAAGTGCCGGCATCCTCCTCGCCGCATGTGGTGCCCGTGCCGATGTCGGTGGAAGCGGCGGTCGATCCGGAAGAGGCCTTTATCGCAGCGCTTTCAAGCTGTCATATGCTCTGGTTTCTCTCGCTCGCCGCGGCGCAGCACCTGTGCGTCGAGCGCTACGTGGATGAGGCGGTAGGCGTACTGGGCAAGAACGCCGCGGGCAAGGTCGCGATGACCACGGTGACGCTCAAACCGCGCGTCGCATTCTGCGCTGAGCAAACGCCGACGCGCGCCGCCTTCGAGGCTCTGCACCATAAGGCGCACGAGAAATGCTTCATCGCAAACTCCGTGACGACCGAGTTGCGCTGCGAGCCTGTAATTGAGTAAGCGCCTGCCGGTTGAATGACGTTTAAGGACCATTTCTCGCGCCTTGCGGCCACCTACGCAAGCTTCCGGCCGCGCTACCCGAGCGCGCTTTTTGATTATCTCGCTAACCTGTGCCCGCGGCACGAATTAGCCTGGGACAGCGCCTGCGGCAGCGGGCAGGCAACCCTTGATCTGGCACAGCGTTTTGCTGCCGTGCTCGCAACCGATGCGAGCGCCGCGCAACTCGCGGCAGCGCCGCCGCGTTCCAACGTGCGCTACCGCGTGGCGCGGGCTGATGGTAGCGGACTTGAAGCGCAGTGCGCCGACCTTGTGACCGTGGCGCAGGCGCTGCACTGGTTCGAGCTTGCACCGTTCTACGCCGAGGTCGAGCGCGTGCTGCGGCCGCAGGGCGTGCTCGCGGCGTGGACCTACGGCGTGCTGCATGTGGCGGGCGCACGCATTGACGCAGTGATGCAGGAGTTTTATTGGGATACGCTTAAGGCGTACTGGCCTGCCGAGCGCGAGCTCGTCGAGAGCGGCTATCGAACCTTGCCGTTCGTATTTGAAGAGCTGACGCCGCCGGCCTTCGCAATGCAGGAAGACTGGTCGCTGCGGCAGCTCATTGGCTACGTGCGCAGCTGGTCGGCCACCGCGCGCTATCTGGAACGCAACGCTGTGGATCCAGCGGTATCGCTCGAGGAGACTCTGGCTGGTCTGTGGGGCAAGGCGGATGAGCTGCGGCGGATCAGCTGGCCGTTGAGCATGCGCATCGCACGCAAGCCGTAGGCGGTTTCCCTTCGGGCGACGCAACGGTATTCTGCGGGTGATGAGCGTTCAGGCGGTCGTGCAATTCAGCGGGCGTATCGATTGCCGACGCGATGGCTGCGGGCCGCTCGGCCTCATTCTCTCGGGCCATACGGCGGCCCACCCGCGGGAATTCGTGCATCTGGCTTTTGCCGGCGCGGCGCCGGCGGATCTGCCGCACGCGCTCGATGATGCGGCGGTTGCGCGCGTGAGCGAAGGCAGCTACTGCATCACGAGCGGCGCGCGCTCCTGGACGGTCAGCGCGCGCGCCGCACACGTGCATCGGGACGTCGCGCGAGAATTCTACCAAGCGCTGCCCGCCCAGCGTGTCCGCTGGACGCAGCGCCTCTTCTGGCGGATCGTACTCGCCCTCGCGGCGACGCCCGCCGGGCGCTGGCTGCTCGGGGCCTGGCGTGGCGATTGAATCAAGTTCTGGAGTCCTCATGCAGCTCATGCCCTATCTTGCCACCTTCATCGCAGGTGTCCTGCTCACGGTCCAAGTCGGCCTGAACTCAACTTTGGGGCGCACGGTCGGCAACCTGCGCTTCGCCGTGCTCATGAACTTTCTCGTGGGGTCAGTCGGTCTCCTCGTCTATTTCGCCGCGGCCGGCGGCGGTTTGCCAACCCGGGATGGCGTCGCCGCAGTGCCTGCATGGGCCTGGTTCGGCGGCTTTCTGGGCGCCTTTTACGTGGCGGTGGCGACGCTCGTCGGGCCGCGCATCGGCGCCGCGGCACTTCTGGCGCTCACCGTTTTCGGCCAGCTTCTCGCCTCGCTCCTCGTCGATCACTTCGGCTGGCTCGGTTTTCCGATGCAGCCGATTTCGCCCGCCAGGCTCGCCGGAGCGGCGCTGCTGCTGAGCGGCGTCGGGCTGATCGTGCGCTGACAGGCGCGGGGGACTTTTCGTGACAGCCGCTACACGCATCCCGGTCACGGTGCTGACGGGCTTTCTCGGCGCGGGCAAGACGACGCTCCTGAATCGCATCCTTGCCGAAAAGCATGGCAAGCGCATCGCCGTCATCGAGAATGAATTCGGCGAAGTCGGCGTTGACCAGGAACTCGTCATCGGCGCCGACGAGGAGATCTTCGAGACTGCCAATGGCTGCATCTGCTGCACGGTGCGCGGCGATCTGATCCGCGTGCTCGGCCAGCTCCTCAAGCGCCGCGATCGCTTCGATTACGTCATGATCGAGACCACGGGACTCGCCGACCCGGGGCCCGTGGCGCAGACTTTCTTCGTCGAGGAGGATTTGAAGGAGCAATTCCTTCTCGACGCCATCGTGACCGTCATTGATGCTGCGCACATTGAACAGCATCTGGGAGAAATCGCTGCAGCAGGCGAACAGGTCGCATTTGCCGACGTGATCCTGCTCAACAAATCCGACCTGGTAGCGGGCGCTGATCTGGCGCGCATCGAGCGCCGCATCCGCGCCATCAACGGCACTGCGAAGATAATGCACACGCGCAATGCCGACGTGCCCGTCGCGGCGGTGCTGCAGGTGGGCGCATTCGATCTTGAGCGCGTGCTCGCAATCGAAGCGGAGTTTCTCACGGGCGCGGCGCCCCATGAGCATGGCGCCGCCGATCACCACCACGACGATGAGATTGCCTCGGTCGGGATCGTCGATACGCGTGCGCTCGATGCGCAGAAGCTCGAAGCATGGCTCTCCTATCTGCTGCAGAGCCGCGGCCCGGACATCTTCCGGATGAAGGGCGTCCTTAACATCCGCGGCGAAAACCGCCGCTACGTGTTCCACGGCGTGCACATGAGTTTCGACGCTCGCTTCGAGAGGCAGTGGAACGACACGCCGCGCGGCAACAGGCTCGTATTCATAGGCCGCAGGCTCGATCGGCAGGAGCTCGAAGCCGGCTTTGCATCCTGCGTCGCATGATCGACGCGCATCTTGCGAAGCGCGCAAGCGTTGCGCTCGATACCTACATCGTCGACTGCGCCTGGTCGGGCGACAGCACTGCCGTCGCGGTCGCCGGGGGCGAAGGGGCCGTGCTCCTCGTTAGCGGCGTGGCGACGCATCCGCAACTGCGCAAGCTCGGGCAGCATGCGCTCGGCACCCTCGCCATTGCGTGGCAGCCAGGCAGCGGCGCGATCGCCTCCTCGGGCCAGGACGGCACGCTCATGCTGTGGAATGCAGATGCGGCTGTAGCTGCAAAGCAGCTGCTCAACTCCGGCAGCGCGTGGACGCAGCACCTGGCGTATGCGCCGGATGGCAAGCTCGCCGCGGCGACGGGCAAGACACTCGAGCTTTGGGGTCGCGACGGCGAGCGCGTCGCCGAGCTTGCGCCGCATGCGAGCAGCATCGCGGCGATCGCCTGGGACACAGCGGGGCGCGAGCTCGCCGCTGCCACCAACCGTGCCATGTGGATTCACCGCATCGAGCCGCCCCCCTTCGCTGCGCACGCCTACGAGGTTGCATCAGCCTGTCTCACGGCCGCCTTCAGCCCCAACGGCCGCGTGCTCGTGGCAGGCATGCAGGATGGCGCAGTGCACGTGTGGTACCGCGCCGCCGCGCGGGATGCGCACATGCGCGGCTACGCCGCGCGCGTGGCGCTCACCTGCTGGAGCGCCAACGGCCGGCTCCTGGCAACCAGTGCAGGCTCGCAAATCGTCATTTGGGATTTCGGCGGCAAAGGCCCGGAAGGCTCGACGCCGCTCGAGCTCTCAGCCCATACGGATCGCATCGATTGCCTTGCCTATCAACCCGGCGGTCCGTGGCTTGCTTCCGGCGGCCGTGATTGGCGCGTTGCCCTGTGGTGGCCGGGGAAGGCCGAACTTCCCGCGGATGTGCAGCCCTGCGCATCGGAAGTCTCGGTGCTGCGCTGGTCGCCCGACGGCCGCTTGCTCGCGGTAGGCGAGCGCGGCGGGCAGCTCTCGATCTATGCCCTCGTCACGAAGTCGGCGAGCCGAGCTCGATGACCGCCGCCGGTGCGACGGGTACGCGATGCGTCCCGAGCAGATTCGCGTAGATCCCGGTTTGCGTATGAAACGCCTGCGTCCAGGTGAACTGGCGCAGCACGCGCTCACGGGCCACTCTGCCGACCGCCGCGACGTCGCGCTCGTAGAGCGCAACAATCGCCTCGGCCATGCTGTTTGCGCTGCCGGGCTCGGCCAGCATCCCGACCGATGCATCGACGAGTTCGGGAATCGCGCTGGCACGCGCGGCCACCACGGGAAGTCCGCAGGCCATTGCCTCGAGTATGACGAGGCCGAATGTCTCCTTGGTACCCGCATGCACCAGAGCGTCTGCGGAGGCGAGCCACTGGGCAAGCTCGATGCTGTCGCGCCGGTAGGGGATGAGCGAGATATTCGGCATGGGGCGCGCTTCGCGCTCGCCGCCGATCATCAACAGGTGATACGGATGGCCGAGGCTTGCAAATGCCTGCAGCAGCACCGGCAGGTTTTTTTCCTTGGCAAAGCGCCCCGCGTACACGAGCACGCGGGCGTCCGCGGGCAGCCCCAGATTAGCGCGCAGATTCAGGGTCGCGCGCTCGGGACAGAAGATCTCGGTGTCCACGCCCAAGGGCTGATGCATGGTGTGTCGCACCCCCAGACCATTCAGAAAGTCGCACATCGAGCGGCTCGGCGCGAACACCACATCGCAGCGTTCGTAGAACCAGCGCACGTAGTGGCCGAGCGTGCGCTCGCTCAAGGCGCCGATGCGCCTGCCGATGATTTGCGGCAGATTCGAATGATAGAAGGCGACGAGCGGAATGCCGCGGCGCTGCGCGACGCGCCATGCACACCACGCCGAGTGGAAGGCGTCGCCCACCTCGATGAGATCCGGCTCGAGCGCATCAAGCAGCGCCGCCCAGCGGCGCGTATTGAGCGGCAAGCGGTAGTTGAACGTGCCCGGCAGCGCGACCCCCGGCACGGTGCAGATGCCACCGCGCTCCACGTACTCCGTGTCGCCCGGAACCACCATCGAGTGCTGCCAGGACGTATGGCTGCGAAGCCAGGCGTGCTTGGCGGTGAGATAGCGCTTCACGCCGCCGCTCGTCGGCGAGTAGAAGAGGGTCGTGTCGACGACGTGCATGCAGATTCTAGGCCTGTTCGTGCACCTTTGAGAGGTGTCAGCAAACTTCAGGCCCGCATTGCACCTTTTATGACGTACGAGTGTCAAGCCGGCATGGGCCGGCCATGCAGCATCGTCGGTCCCCCCTGTGAGCGGCCGCGTCAGGCCGCGCTGGAATGCAGCATGCCGGTGGCGCGTGCCGCAGCGATCGCCTGCATGACTTCGTGTGCGTTGGCCGTGCGTTTGCTGCGCTCCTTCGCGAGCATGCGGGTAATGAGCGTCTCGTGGTGTGCAAGACTTTCCGGCAGCCGCGGCACTGGCGCGTTGACATGCTGCTCCAGCACTTCAAGAGCGCTCTGCCCCACATAGGGCCGCTTGCCCGTCAGGAGCTCGTAATAGATGACGCCCAGGCTGTACAGATCAGAGCGGGCGTCGAGCTCCTCGCCCAGTGCCTGCTCAGGGCTCATGTAGTAGGGTGAGCCGCGCAGCACGCCGGTGCGCGTGCTCTTCAGGCCGCCGTCCAATTGCCGGGCGAGGCCAAAGTCGATGAGCACCACCGCGTCGTCCTCGCGCAGCATCACGTTGGCCGGTTTCAAATCGCGGTGCACGATGCCCGCGTCGTGCACGACGCGCAATGCCGCGGCGATCTCTCCCACGTAGCGCAGCGCGTCCTGTTCCGCGACTCCCTGGCGCAGCCGCGCCTTCAGGTCGCCGCGCGAGAAGTAGTCCATCGCCAAATATTCATGTCCGGCGCGCCAGCCGTAGTCGTGGATCTCAACTATCGCCGGGTGCCGTATGGCTGCGAGGGCTGCGCGCTCGCGCGCCAGCACCTGCGGCTCGCTCGTGCCGTCGCCGACCATGGTGCTCACCTTCAGCGCAACATCGCGCTTGAGGTTGAGGCTCGTCGCAAGATAGACCACGGCCTTCTCCGACTCGCCGATGGTCTTCAGGATGCGATAGCGCGGAATCAGATCGCGCAGCGCCGAGCCGTCGCGCGGCAGAGGTCCGGAAGCCTCCGCGCCGCTTGCGCTGCTGCGCGAGCGATTGGCGTTTGCGAGGCGCGCGAGGCTGCGTGCGACGCGCCGCTCGATGCGCCGCAGCGCGGTGCGGACGGCGGCATTCAGGCGCTGCGGCGTGAGCAGGCGTTTGGGCAGGTAATCGAGCGCGCCCAGGCGCAGCGCGCGCACCGCGGTGAGCTCGTCGCCGCTCTCAGCGATCGCGATGGCGGCGGGAAAGTCGGTGCGGCGGCGCAGCTGGCGCAGCAGATCGAATCCTTCGGCCGGCTGCTCATCGTCGGAGGCGCCGAAGGCGGCGGACAGGATGAGGAGGTCATAGTCCCGATGCGTGAGCGAGTCGTAGCGCAGCAAGAGCTCGCTCATATCGAGCAGGGTCACGGTGGCGTCCGGGCACAGCACCGCCAAGTGATGGCGCAGCCACTCCCCGTAGCGCAGGTCGCGTTCGACGATTAGCAGACGTGCGCGCATGAGCAATGCAACTATTGAAGGGTGAAACGGATGCGCAGCCGCGCACGCTGCGCGACGGGATGACCGTCGAGTTCCACCGGCCGATAGCGCCAGCGGCGCAAAGCTGCAGCAGCAGCCTCGTCGAAGGTGCCTTTAGGGCTCGAGTCCAAAACGTCAACGTGGCTGACGGAGCCGTCGGTCTCGACGTCAAATGCGAGATCCACCCAGCCGCTCGTGCCGCTTGCGCGCGCCCGCAGGGGATACTCGGGCGGGATGTAGCGCAGCCGCTCGAGCGTGCCGGCGCTGATTACATTGCCGGCGTGCGCAGGCGCGCTCTGCGGTGGCGGGCCCTGCGGCGCCGGCGGCGCGACCTCATCAGGCGCCGCCGCGGAAGGCTCAGGAGCAGGTGGCGGGGGCGGCTTGACGAGCGCTTCTTTCATGCGTGCGACGAGCTGTGCGCCTTGCAGGTCGCGCGTCAGCGTATCGATGGCATCGCGGTCGACGCCTGCGTCGGCGGCGGTTGCGATCTCCCGTGCGGCTTCATCGAGGTTACCCGCCGTGAGGGCTGAGCGCGCGGAGGCGACCAGTTGTTGCTGGCGCTCGAGCTCACCCGCTTGCTGCTGCTGCTGTTGCAGGCGCGCCTGCGCGCGCGTCGCACGATCCCGTTCACGCGCGATCTGCGTCGTGAGGAAGGCTACGCGCACGGAATTCGGTGCGATGGCGCGCGCGGCCGCGGTGAGATGCTCGGCCTCGTCGAAATGCTGTGCAAGCAGATCCTGCTCCGCGGCAGAGAGCACCTGGTCAACGACCTTGTCGAGGCCGGCGAGCGCCTGCGCGTCGCCATGCTGGCGCTCGAGTGCCTGATGGTAGAGTTCGGCCGCGTTCTCCCCTGGCGGCAGCAGCCAGTCGCCGCGCGCGAGGGCAGCGTCCGCACGCTCGAGGAGTTGGCCGAGAGCAGCATCCGCGGGTAATTGGGTCGGCGTCTTCAGCTGCGGCGGTGCGCCGGCGGAGGGCGGCGCGGATGTCTTTTCCGGCGTGCGCTGGCCCATCAGCCAGCCGACGATACCCGCTGCAGCGCCGACCATGAGCACGACTATGGCGAGTGTCGCCGGGGTCAGGCGCCGCGGTGCGGCGGGCCTGCCAAGCAGCGCGAGGGTGCTGGTTGCGGCCGTACCTTCACCGCTGGCACGCCTGCGCCAGGCCGCGTCAATGAAGAGCCGCAGGCGTTGTTCGGATGCGGGCTTGTGCAGGAACCGATACACATCGCCGCTCGTAACCTGCGCGCTGAGCGCGCCCTGCTCGGCGGCGCCGCCGGCGACGACGAGCACGAGGTCCGGGAACTGCGCTTTCAAATTCTGGGCCAGGAGCGCGATGGAACTCACGGTTGCGGCGGTATCGATTACGACGACACCTGCGACGTCGCTCATGAGATGGGTCGCAAGATCGGTTTCCGCGCCGATGAGGACGAACTCATGATCCGGAGCCGCAGCGGCGCGCACGGCCGCAGCAAATGCCGGGTCGCGCGTGAGCACCACCAGAGTTTCGCGCAGCAGTGCGCTGGGCCCGCGCGCAGCAGCGCTGCCGGCAGGCACATCGGTCGGGTCGAGCCCTATGGCGCTGTTCAGCGGAATTTGCAGCTCCTCGAGGCACGCCCTGGCAATCGGGCGGTGGAAAGTTGCAGCCTCCGTGACGATGCGGCAATTCGGCTGCTCTTGTCGCCACCGGTCGGGCGATTCTGTGAAACTCGTCATCTTGCGGCGCCGGCATTTTTTAGCTGGAGCTTAACAGGGGCGTTTTGGCGCGTTATGTCCGGATAGCGCGGCGCGCCCGCAGGTGGGGGGATTTCGTGGTTATTGGCCTATTAGTGACGCTCGTCGCCTTGGTTGCGACGCTTGCCAGCGTGGCCGCTGCGCGCTTCTGGATCGCCGATCTCGCGGTGCACTTTCGCCTGCAGTGGGCGGCGCTCGCGCTTGCGGGCTGTTTGCTTCTTGCGGCCACCGCCCATCCGCGCTGGGCGGCGCTCGCTTTTCTGGTCGCGGCAATCCAGGCCCTGATCTGTGCGCCGATCCTGAATGCACGCGCGCCGGCGCCGCCCGACCCCATCCCTGGCGTGCCGCTGCGCCTGGCAGCGGTCAATGTCTGGTACCGCAACCGTCAGTTTCAGCGCGTCATCGATTTCATCCTGCGCGAGCGGCCCGATTTCGTGCTGCTTGCCGAAATCACGGCCGAATGGGAGCAGGCGCTTGCACCGCTGAATGAGGCCTATGAGCACCGCTGCACGACGCGCGGCCGGCGCGGCACGGGACTCTTACTGCTGTCGCGCTGGCCGCTGCAGGCCACGGTGCTGCTCGACTTTTCGGACATCGAGCCGCCGGTGGCGGCGACATTGCGCTGCAACGAGCGCAGCGTGCAGATTCTGAGCGTGCATACGAGCTGGCCGCTTGGACCCATGAGCGCCGCAACACGCGATCGGCAGCTGGCATTTGTCGCTGAGTTTGCGCGCTCCCAGGCAGGGCCGCTCATCGTTCTGGGCGATTTGAATGTCTCGCCCTTCTCCAAACATTTTCAGGCGATGCTTGCGAAAGGCAATCTCAAATCCGCGGCGCAGGGCCGCGGCTGGCAGCCGACCTGGCCGACATTTCTGCCGCCCGCCGGGATCCAGATTGACCATGCGCTCACCGGCGCGGGCGTTTTCGTGACAGCTTTCCGGCGCGGCTCAGCGGTCGGCTCGGATCATTTGCCCATCGTCATCGATTGTGTCTTGCCGCCCTAGGCGTCGCTGCCGAGTAAAGTCGCGGCCGCGGGCTAGATGTTTGCACCGTGAATCTTCGCGGCGCCCGAGCACTCGGACATTGCAGACAGCGTTGCGGCACGCCCGCGACCGTCATTTGCAAAAAACGGCGCCCGACCTTGCCGGCTTCAGCCTGGATGCAACTCGTCATGCGACCTCGGCATGCACGGCAACCATGCGATTTCGCCCCAGGTGCTTTGCCTGAAAAAGATTTTGATCGGCGTCCGTGATGAGTTGCTGCGCACTGACCTGTCTTGTACGGGACAGCACGGCAATGCCGCCGCTGATGCTCACATAGGCAGCCGTGATGGACGTCGTGTGCGCGATTTCCAGTTGTGCGACCGTTGCTCTGGCAGCTTCCGCAATGATCACGGCAGCGTCCAACTCGGTGTCAGGAAGGATTAAAGCGAACTCTTCGCCACCGTATCGGGCCGCCATGTCGCCGGCGCGGCGGCAGCAGGACTTGAGCGCGCCAGCCACCCGCTTTAGACACTCATCGCCAGCCGGATGCCCATAGTGGTCGTTGTACCCTTTGAAGGAGTCAACGTCGCACAGCACGAGTGCCAGAGTACGATTGTGCCGACGCGCGATGCGCATTTGATCCGCAAGGTAAGTGTCGAAGATGGGCCTTAAAGCGCGCCGTTCAAGGCTTGCCGCCATTCCTCATTGGCTTGTCGCGCCCGCTCTGCTTGTCGCAACACTTGCCGTCATTGGCCATGCGTACGGCGTCAGCGCTCTATACCGCGTGTACGAGCCACAGCGCGATCGCAGCCGCAATCAGGCTGCAGGCAGTGTTGGCCTTCATGGACACGGAACTGGTCGTCCATGCTGCAAGGCGCGGGATATCAAGGAAGTAGCCTAAAATCGCGACAGCCCCGAGACAGGCGACGAAAACAATTCCGACCCGCACCAATTGATCCAGTGTCGCTTGGTAGCTTTGCCCTGGTGTCACAGGGCGGCTCGGTCAGTTATGCGCACTGCGCCGACCTGGGTCGGTTGCCGAAATCGCAATGGTTACCCTCATTATCGCAGCATTCGCTTCTTTGACGTCGCGGAGTGTGCGGTGGGTCGCAGGATGGAAGACCGGGCGCCGCGATCCTCGTGAGCTCGATCGCCACCGCGGCGTATACCGGGCACGAATTCCCATATGGCGGCGGTCGATGGATTGCCTAACTCGAGCGCGCGCTTAAGGAGCGCGTGTCCAGAGTCGGTTTCAGCTCTTAGGCGCCGCCCAATGGCACCTTTTGCTGTGCTCCTAAGAGCGGCAACGCGGCAGGCGTCATTCGTGCTCGAGAATGAATTTCGCACCCTGATAGGAGACCACCACCCCTTCGGGGGTGATGCTCTCGACGCGCACGCCCTCCGGCAGGGACTCACCCTCGTGCAGCCTGTGCATGTTGATGAGCACGAAGCGCTCCTCCGGCTTTGCGGCGTAGACGTGCAGGTCGACCCGCAGCGCCGGCAGGTGCGATTCCGGGCTCGATGCTGCGTCGGCGTAGCTCTTCAAGCCGCTCTCGGTGCCGCTGCGTACGCGGGCGTCGCCCTGATCCGGTTTTTGATTTCCCGGCGCGACCGCAGGCTCGTAATCGTCAGGATTCAGCGGTGCGTCTTTGGAATCGGAATTTGAAAGGACCGGTTCCGGCTGCCCTGCTGCCGGGCGCACGGGGTTGGCCGGCGGCGCGGATGTCGCGCTTGCGGCGACCACCGGTAGCGGCTGACTGGGGGCGGGCGCCGGCGGCGCGCTCTGCGGGCCTGCGCTTACGGGCGCGGCCACGGCCTGCGCCTCCTCGGGCGGCGGGCGGCGCAAAAACACCCAGGCGCCAACCAGGATGTTGATGACCAGGAGCGCCGCCAGAGCGAGCGCCCAGTAGGGAAAGCGCGGCCGCGGCGGCGTCACCTTCACCTCAAACAAGGCGGGGCCGGACTGCCGCTGACGGTCGCTTTCGGATTTCTTCAGGGCGTCGAGAATGAATGACATGGTCTAGCTGCCGTGCGTCGCGGTCGCGCTCAGGAGGGGTGAATCGGGTGCCGCGACTGCGCTTGCGAGCACGATTTGAGTCTGGATACCCGCGATACCGTCGACCGCGAGCCGGTGCTGGCGCTGGAAGTCCATCACCAGGTGGGAAAGTTCGGTGTCGAACACGTCACTTACGGACTGTCCGGCGGTGACGCCCTGCAGGCGCTCCAGACTCTGCCGCAGCCAGCGGACTTCATCGCCGCGCATGCCCACCGACAGGGGCTTCACGGTCTGCGTGCCCGGGCGCCACAACATCACAAAGTCCCCGAACCAGTAGCGCGACAGCTCGCCAATGCCCACTTCATGCCTCTGGCCGGCAAGATCAATGCGCGCATGCTCATCATCGAGGCCCGCGAGCACGACCTGATGCTTGGTGCCGGCGTCGTCGTTCAGCATAAGAATGGCCGGGCGGTTGTACATGCGCAGCTGACCAAAGGAACCACGCTGCACCAGGCACTCCATGCCCTGCTGCGCCGCCTGCGTGCACGGATCGATATTGCCGGCGACGTAATGTGCGCCCCACAGGCCAAAGAGCCGCAGAAAGGCGTCATCCGTGCCGGTCACATCATTGTGTTGCGTCAGGAGCGTCTGCAGAGAAGGCGCGCTCGGCGGCTGCGGCGCGGCTGCCGCCACCACTGCAACGGCGGGCGGCGCGACGGCCTGCTGCACAGGTTTGACGGCGGCGCGTTGCGCAGCGGTCTCTTTGACGGCAGCTGCGCTCGCCGCAGGCGGCTGCCGGTTAAGGCGCCAGCTCGTGAGCGGCCACATTCCCCACACCGTCGCCGCCAGCACCAGGGCGGCAGCCGCGGCCCCGAGCCAGGGGAGCCAGCGCGGCGCGAAGCGCCGGCCAAAGACTTCGGCAGCGGCGTGGCGGACGAGGCTGGTCGTGACGCGGTGGCGATCCTGGGTGTAGGCGCCGAGGAGCGCGCGATCGGCGACCACGTTGATGACGCGCGGCACACCGCCGGAGAGGTGGAAGAGCTCGGAGAGCGCCATGCTCGAGAAAATATCCGACGTGGCGCCGGAGACGCGCAGGCGGTGGCGCACATAGGCGGCGGTCTCGGCAGCGGACAGCGGATGCAGGTGGTAGCGGCCGGTGACGCGCTGCGCCAACTGCCGCAGCTCGTTGCGCGCGAGCAGATCCCGCAGCTCCGGCTGCCCGATCAAAATGATTTGCAGCAGCTTCTGCGTGTTGGTTTCAAGATTGGTGAGGAGCCGCACCTGCTCGAGCACGTCGGGCGCGAGGTTCTGCGCCTCATCGACCACGAGCACTATGCGGCGCCCGTCGGCGTGCGCGCGCAGCAGATAATGATTCAGGATATCGACCAGGTCCTTCCTGCTGTCGGTCGCGTCGTCCGGCACGCCGATGCCGAGCTCCTCGCAGATGGTCAGCAGGAACTCGGGCGCCGTCATGCGTGGATTCAGAATGAGCGCAATCTCGGCATTCTTCGGCGTCTGCGCCAGGAGCGAGCGGATGATGGTCGTCTTGCCGGTGCCGACTTCGCCGGTCAGCTGGACGAATCCCCCCGCTTCGTTGATGCCGTACAGCAGGTGCGCGAGCGCCTCGGCATGCCGTGCGCTCAGGTACAAATAGCGCGGATCAGGCGTGATCGCGAAGGGCTTTTCAATGAGGCCGAAGAAGGACAGGTACATTTGAACGATGCTACTTAATCGTGTTGCCCCGGCGCAGCGCACGCGCGCCGAAGCGCGCCTGCGCCGCATCGAGCGCCGCGTCGAGGCGCGTGGTGTGCGGCGCCGTGGCCTCGAACAGGGAAAGTTGCGACGCCGGGCTCAGATCAGTCAAGACCACTCCCAGCAGCCGAAGTTTCGCACCGGCATGCTCGGAGAGCCAGCGGCCCATGAGCTCATTTGCCACGCTGGCGATGGTACGCCCATCGTGTGTCGGCGGTGCAACGGCGCGTTGGCGGGTGGAAGTGGTGAAATCGTGGCGCCGGATCTTGACCCCGATGCAGCCGGCCATGAGCCGCTTGCCGCGCAGGCGCTCGCAGGCAACGTCGGCGATGCGCGCCAATTGCGTTCTCAAGACGCGCGGATCTGCGATATCGATCTCGAAGGTGTCCTCGGCACTTAGGGATTTTTCCTCCAGGTCGACCAATACCGGCCGCTCATCGATGCCCGCCGCTCTGTCGCGCACGCGCTGCGTGTAGCGGCCGAACAACGGCCACAGAATCGCATCGGGCGCCGCGCGCAAATCGGCAAAGGTGCGGATGCCCGCCTCTTCAACCTTCGCGCCGGTCTTGTGCCCGAGGCCCGGCAGGCGGCGCACCGACAGTGGGTCGAGCACTGCGCGCACTTCATCCGGCGGCACGACGGTGAGCCCATCGGGCTTGGCAAGATCGGAGGCGATCTTTGCGATGAGCTTGTTGCAGGCGACCCCGACGGAGGCGGTAAGTCCGGTGCGCTCGCGGATGCACTCCTTGATGCGCCGCGCGATCGATAGCGCGCCGCCGAAGAGCTCCTCGCTTGCCGTCACGTCCAGGAACGCCTCATCCAAAGACAGACCCTGAACGAGCGGCGTCACCTCATGGAAGATCTCAAAGATCCGGCTCGAGACTTCCTGGTAGCGCTGCATGCGCGGCCGGATGCACACCGCCTGCGGGCACAGGCGCAATGCGGTGCGCATCGGCATCGCCGAGTGCACGCCGAACTTGCGCACCGCATAGCTTGCCGCCGCCACGACGCCGCGAGCGCCCGTGCCACCGACGATGACGGGCGCGCCCGCAAGGCGAGGATTGTCGCGTACTTCGACGGATGCGTAGAACGCATCCATGTCCACATGCAAAATGGCGCGTTGCGGCTTCGACACTAAGACGGCGTCTAGTTCGTGACCGTGATCGTGATCTTCTTTGAGACCAGCGGCGGGTCGAACGCCATATGATTGAGGTCCGCAAAGACCAGCTGCAGCGTGTGCTTGCCGGGCGCGAGATTGAGGGACGTTTGCGTCTGGCCCTTGCCGAAATGCAGCAGCTTGTCCGTCGCCGGCATGGGTACGCTCAGATCCGCCGGCACGTCCATGTCGACCAGCAGGTGATGGTGGCCGGTGTTGTCGAACTTGACGCCTGCCGGTGCAATGCCCATGCCCTTGAGTCCGAACAGCACGACGACCGGGCCTTTGACCTTCGCGCCGTCCTTGGGACTTATGATGTAGACCTCGGCGCCGCTTGCAGGGGCGCTGCGCTCCTGCGCTGCCGCTACCGTGGCTGCGGCGATCAGCGCCGCGATGACAAATATACGCATGGCGATACTCTCCCTGAATGTAAGTGGCTGGGGTTCACTGCACCCCCGCAAGCTTAGTCACGCCGGGCCCGGCGAGCCAAATGATTTTCAGGCTACCTGCACGCTCGGCTTCGCCGCACTCTCCCGCAGCGGCTGTGTGTGAGCTGCGAGCTCATGCGGCGCGAAGTCATCGACGTTGATGATGTCCATGACCTTGGCGTCGTAATCGAGGAGTGCGGCCGCTTCGCTCGCCGAGATGATGCCCGCGGCGAGGGCCTGCTCGATCTGCCCCGGCGCATCGAGTGCGCTGACACGGCCCGTCTTGACGCCCTCGACCCGGATGCGTTTCTCGATTGCTTCGCACTGCGGCGCCAGGCGCAGCGCCTGCTGCAGCAGGCCGAGGGGATTATTCGGCTCCACGGCTTTGTAGATGAAGCGGCACAGCTCCTCGCGCGCTTCTGTCGGGTTCATCACGATGGCGGCGAGGTCGCTGCCGAGCCGGTCGCTCGGCGCCGTATAGGTCAGCCCCCGCGGAAACACCAGCATGTGCATGATTCCTGCGAACAAGCGGCTCGGGAAATTGCGCAGGAAGCCGTGCAGCTGCTCCTGCGCGCGGTAGAGCAGATGGCGGCACGCCCATTCGACCACCGGCAGCTCGGCCGGGCGGCGGCCGCGGTTCTCGTAGTGCTTGAGCACCATCGAGGCGAGATACATGCACGAGAGCACGTCGCCCAGGCGCGCCGACAGGTTCTCCTTCTTCTTCAAGTAGCCGCCGAGCGTGAGCATTGCAACGTCGACCGCGAATGCGAACGAGGCGCTGAAGCGGACGATGTGCTGATAGTAGCGCGCCGTCGGGCCTTTGACCGGCGCCGTCGTGAAGCGCGCCAACGTCAGGCCCATGACGAGCGAGCGTGCAGCATTCGAGAGCGTAAAGCCGATGTGGCCGAAAAGCGCGCTATCGAAGTCCTCGACTCCGCGGGCGCGGTCGGGGTTCCTGGCCGCGTTCATCTCGCGCAGAACGAACGGATGGCAGCGCACCGCTCCCTGGCCAAATATGATGAGGCTGCGGGTCAAGAGGTTCGCGCCCTCAACCGTAATCGCTATCGGTATCACCTGGTAGCCGCGCCCGAGGTAGTTCTTGGGGCCCAGACAGATGCCTTTGCCGCCGTGCACGTCCATGGCGTCATTGGCCACCTGACGGCCCATTTCCGTCACGTGATATTTGAGCATCGCTGAGGGCACCGAGGGCTTCTCCCCGCCGTCGATGGCGCCGGCGGTCACCGAGCGCGCCGCATCCATGGTGTACGTGAGCCCGACCATGCGCGCGATGACGCTCTCGACGCCCTCGAAGTAACCGATCGGCATGTTGAACTGGCGGCGCATGCGCGCATAGGCGCCGGTTGCCCAGATGGCCGCCTGCGCCGCGCCGGTTGCGTTGGAAGGCAGCGAGATGCAGCGGCCCACCGAGAGCTGCTCAACCAGCATGCGCCAGCCCTGGCCCGCCATCCTCGTGCCGCCGATGAGAACATCGAGCGGCACGAACACATCCGTTCCCTGAATGGGTCCGTTCTGGAACGGCACATTGAGCGGGAAATGCCGGCGCCCGATGACGAGCCCCGGGGTGGCGCGCGGGATGAGCGCGCAGGTGATGCCGAGATCAACTTTACCGCCGAGCAGGCGTTCCGGATCGAACATGCGAAACGCAAGACCGATGACGGTCGCAACCGGCGCAAGTGTGATATAGCGCTTGGAAAAGTTGAGTTTGATGCCAGTGATCTCGCGGCCGTTCCATACGCCGCGGCAGACGCTGCCGGTATCGGGAATGGCGGCGGCATCGGAGCCGGCGCGCGGTCCGGTGAGCGCAAAGCAGGGCACTTCCTCGCCGCGCGCGAGACGCGGCAGGTAGTAGCTCTTCTGCTCCGGCGTGCCGTAGTGATGCAGCAGCTCCGCGGGACCCAGGGAATTGGGTACCGCGACGGTGGAGGCTACCGTCGCGCTGCGACTCGCGATCTTCGCCAGCACGCAGGAGTGGGCGTAGGCGGAGAACTCAAGACCGCCGTACTGCCTGGGAATGATCATCGCGAAGAAGCCGCGCGTTTTGAGGAACTCCCACACATGCGGCGGCAGGTCGGCACGCCGATGCGTGATGTCCCAGTCGTCAATCAGCCGACACAGCTCCTCGCACGGGCCGTCGAGAAACGCCTGCTCTGCGTCCGAGAGGCGCGGCGCTTGGGCCGCGAGCAGCTTTTCCCAGCGCGGCGCGCCGGTGAAGAGTTCCCCGTCCCACCACACGGTGCCCGCTTCCAGAGCCTCCTTTTCCGTCTGCGACATCGCGGGCAGAAGCTTGAGGTAGGTTTTCATGAAGGGCCGCGTGATGAGCCTCTTGCGCAGCGGCACGATGTTGACGAGCCACAGGAGGCCGATGAGCGTCCACAGAAACCCTTTCCACACTGAGGCCGGCGTGTTCACCGTGCCGAACAGGGTGTAGATGCCCAGAAGAGCGCTGAAGGTGAGCGTGAAAGCGAGGAGCGACAGCCGCCGGTAGGCGAGGAGCAGCATCGCGCCAATGAACGCAAGCGCGATGACGCCACCGACCTGCGTCACGGCGTAGATGGCCGCCGCGACGAGTACGAAGGTGATGATTATGGCCGCCATGCTGCCTCGCAGGTTGGCGCACCGCCGGCTGCGCGCGGCAGTGGCCGCGGCGCTTCCTGCGCTAGGTGCTTATCAGGGCAGAAGGTCACGCACACCGTCGCGCTCCTCGATGAGCTCGGCATGACTGGCATCCATGCGCGTGCGGCTGAATGCGTCAATCGAGAGCCCCTGGACGATGTGATAATCGCCGCTCTTGCAGGTGACGGGATACGAATAGATCACGCCCTCGGCAATGCCGTAACTGCCGTCGGAAGGCACGGCCATGCTCACCCAGTCGCCGCTTGGGCTTCCGAGCACCCAGTCGTGCACGTGATCGATCGCGGCCGATGCGGCCGACGCGGCGGAGGAGGCGCCGCGCGCCTTGATGATGGCGGCGCCGCGCTGCTGCACGGCGGGGATGAAGCTTCCCTCGACCCAGGAACGCTCGACCCGCGGTGCAGCAGGTTCCCCATCGACCAGGCAATGACTGATGTCCGGGTATTGGGTTGAAGAGTGATTGCCCCAGATGATCATGCGGCGGATGGCCGTCACCGGCGCGCCGGTCTTCTCGGCAAGTTGAGCAACCGCACGGTTGTGATCGAGCCGCGTCATCGCGGTGAAGTTGCGCGGATCGAGGCTTTTGGCGTTCGCTCTGGCGATGAGTGCGTTGGTATTGGCCGGGTTGCCGACGACCAGCACTTTCACAGTGCGCTTGGCCACTTGATCGAGCGCTCGGCCCTGCGCAGAGAAAATCTGCGCGTTGGCCATGAGCAGATCCTTGCGCTCCATGCCCGCTCCACGCGGGCGCGCGCCGACGAGCAGAGCGATTTCGCAGTCGCGGAAGGCGACTTTCGGATCATCGGTGGCGAGGAGCCCGTGAAGCGTGGGAAACGCGCAGTCGGCGAGCTCCATGAGCACTCCCTTGAGCGCTGCCAGCGCCGGGGTGACCTCGAGCAGGTGCAGCCTGACCGGGGTGGCCGCGCCCAGCATCTGCCCTGACGCCACTCGAAAGGCGAGGGCATAGCCAATCTGACCGGCCGCCCCGGTGATCGCGACGTTGACCACTTGCTTCATGAAGAGCTCCGCGCAGGAAAGGGGATGGAAGAAGGGCGGATTCTACGTCCGCGCCGGCGCTAAACGGTCATGGCCCCCTCCCCAAAAAGAATTTCACAAGAGGGGTTGACACATAGCTAGTGTTGTAGTTAGATACAACACCACAGGGGTGCTGCATGGTGTAGCTCCCCACGAAACTCAGGAGAAGGTCATGAAAGCATCCAAAGTGTCCAATTCGTTCGGTATCAAGGTCCTGGCCTGCGCAGCAGCCTCCATCGTTCTCACCGTAGGCTTCAGCTGGTCTTTTGTTGAGTCCACCGCAGTCGTGTACGGGCTCGGAGGCGAGGGCAGCCGCCACACCCTGAGCGTTGAAGGTGCCCACGGCGGCGCCCCGCTCGCCCCGTTCGGAGCGGCTCGCGCGGAGCGCTCTGCTACATTAGTGGGCTAGTCAGGCGTCACGCAGGACCAAGGCAAACTCAATGGATCCGCAATGGGATGACAGCCTGCCGATCTACCGGCAACTGCGCGATCGCATCGTTGCGATGATCCTCGAGGAAGCGCTGCGAGAGGGCGATCCGCTGCCCTCCGTGCGCAGCGTCGCCGCGGAGTTTCGCCTGAATCCCCTCACGGTGCTCAAGGGCTACCAGAAGCTGGTCGACGAGAAGCTCGTCGAAAAGCGTCGCGGCCTGGGGATGTTTGTGAGCGCCGGCGCCCGCCGGGCGCTGATGACGGACGAGCGACAGCGCTTCCTCGCGGAAGTTTGGCCGAAGGTATACGCCACCATGCAGCGGCTCGGGCTGTCGCCGGCCGACCTGCTGCAAAGCGGCGTCGAAGCTCCGAGCGCGCCTTGGCCATCGACACCAGGACAGAACGATGACTCAAATAATTAAAGCGCGCGGGCTCGGCAAGAGCTATCACGGTGTGCGCGCACTCGATGCGGTGAACCTTGACGTCGAGGCCGGCAGGATCGTCGGCCTCATCGGGCCCAATGGCGCGGGCAAGACGACCGCCCTGAAGGCGATCCTGGGGCTCACGCCTTTTGAGGGCGAGCTCGAGGTCATGGGCAAGAATCCGTACGTGGAGCGCGACTCGCTGATGCGCGAGGTCTGCTTCATCGCCGATGTGGCCGTCATGCCCAGATGGCTGCGCGTGTACCAGGCGCTCGATTTCGTCGCCGGTGTGCAGCCGCGCTTCGACCGGGCGCGCGCCGAAGGCTTTCTCAGCAAGACCGACATCAAACGCGCAAGCCGCGTGCGCGAGCTCTCCAAGGGCATGGTGACGCAGCTGCACTTGGCGCTCATCCTCGCCATTGATGCGCGCCTCTTGGTGCTCGATGAGCCGACACTCGGGCTCGACCTCCTCTTCAGGCGCCAGTTCTACGACACGCTCGTCAACGACTACTTCGACAAGGAGCGCACGATACTCGTCACCACGCATCAGGTGGAGGAGATCGAGAACCTCCTGACGGATGTGATTTTCATTCAACGCGGCCGCATCGCGCTGTCGACCTCGGTGGAGGATCTGGGCGCGCGTTACGTGCAGCTGACGGCCTCTGCCGAGCAGGCGCGCCTCGCGCGGCAGCTGCAGCCCTTCCATGAGCGCGAGGTGTTTGGCCGCGTCGTGCTGTTATTCGAAGGCCGCTCGCCGCAGGAGCTGCAGCAGTTCGGAGATATCCGCACCCCGAGCATCGCGGACCTGTTTGTTGCCAAGATGCAGGGAGACGCCGCATGAACATCATGCCGATTCTGGTCCGCCGCGAGCTGTGGGAACACCGCGCGCTGTGGATTGTACCGCTGGTGATTGCCGGGCTGATCGTGGTCGCCGCCATGTTCCCGCATGCATCCATGCAGATAGACAGCGCCGATGTGGCCACGCCGCAAAAATACCGGGATCTCTTTGCCCTCTTTCATGCCGTTTTGACCGTTCCGCAACTGCTGTTGCTGTCGGTTCTGCTGCCCTACTATCTGCTCGACTGCCTGTACGCCGAGCGCAAGGACCGCAGCATCCTCTTCTGGAAGGCGTTGCCGGTGTCCGATGCGCAGACGGTGCTGTCCAAGCTGCTGGTGGCGCTCGTTGTCGTGCCGCTCGGCGTGTTCGTGCTGACGCTCTTCACCGACGTTGCCGCATCCGCAATTCTCGATGTGCGCTTTCACAACTCGCCGATGGTGCGCGCGCTGCTGCATTGGGACACGGGGATCTGGCTGCGCACACAGGGACTCATCCTGGCCGCAGTCGCCGTGGCCGTGTTGTGGTACGCGCCGATAGCCGCCTACCTGATGCTGATTTCCGCGTGGGCGAGGCGCAACGCGTTTCTCTGGGCGGCGCTGCCGCCGCTCGTGGCCATGCTCATCGAAAAGATCGCTTTTGGTACGCATGAAATCGCTAAGCTCCTCGGCTATCGACTGCACTTGCCTTCGGGCGTCCTCGGCATCAATCCGGCAGCCGCCGGCGGCCACGCTGCGGGAATGTTCGACACAATGAGGCCCTGGGTGGCGTTCGTGAACATCGATTTTTGGCTGGGACTTGCGGTGGCGGCGGCGCTTGTGTGGCTGACGATCCGCATTCGCCGGCACCAGGAAGACGGCTGAGGTTTACCGATCGATCGGGACTATCGGCTCCATGTAATCCAGCGATTGGTGTCGCAGCGTTGTTTGACGCAGAATCCGCTGCCACCGAGGCGAGATTCCGGAGCCCTCATGCACGACACCCGCAACGACCTGCCGGCCCGCAGCCGCGCCAAGGTCATTGAAGCGCTGAATGCGCGCCTCGCCGACGCCATCGATCTGGGTGCGCAGGCCAAACACGCGCACTGGAACGTCAAGGGGCCAAACTTCATCGCACTGCATGAGCTCTTCGACAAGCTCGCCGAGAGCGTCGAGGAGCACATCGACGTGCTGGCGGAGCGCATTACGGCGCTCGGCGGCACGGCCTACGGCACGCTCGCAGCGGCTGCGCGCACCTCCTCGCTCACCCCCTACCCGGAGAACATCGTCGCGGGCCTTGAGCATGTGGACGCGCTGGCGGCGCGGCTCGCGCAGTTCGGCAAGAAAATCCGCAAGGGCATCGACGATGCCGGCAAGCAGGGGGACGCCGACACGGCCGACCTGTACACGGGGATTTCGCGCGAGGCCGACAAGTATCTTTGGTTTCTCGAGGCGCATCTGCAGAGCGGGCGCTAGATGCGCGCACCCTAAAGAGTCCCGCACGGTCCCAAGGGAGCATTGACGGACTATCTTGCCGCGCGCCGCAGCGCCGACAGCCTTGAGCTCGCTCTTAAGGGCGAGTGGCGTGCCCTGCGCCTGAACGAGATCGACGCAGAGTTGAGCGCGCTCGACCTCGCGGGCGTGCGCACGCTTGAAATTGCGACCCAGGAACTGACGCTGCTCGATCTGTCGAGCGCCTGGAGACTGCGGGAGTTCATCGCCGCGGCCGAGCGCGGCGGCGCCAAGGTGAGCTTTCGCGGCGCGCGCCCCGAGCGGCTTGAGGTCCTGGAGGAGGCTCTCGCCCGAGGCGACGCCAGGGCGCCGGGCGATGAGCACAGCCACGAATCCCACCTCGAGCCCGTAACCGAGCTCGGGCATTACGTGGTGAGCGCCGCGCGCGACGCGCGCTCGGGACTGGCCTTCCTCGGGCGCGTTGCGGTAGTGATGCTTGCAGCTGCGGGGAGCGCAAGGCGGCTGCGGCCGACCGCCATCGCACGGCATATCTACGATACCGGCGTCACGGCGATCCCGATCGTTGCGCTCATCGCGTTTCTCATCAGCGTCATCATCGCTTTCCTGAGCGCGCAGCAGCTGCAAAGATTTGGCGCAGAGATCTTCGTGGTGGATCTTGTGACCATCGGCGTGCTGCGTGAGCTGGGCGTGCTGCTTACCGCCGTCATCGTCGCGGGCCGCTCCGGCAGCGCCTTTGCAGCCGAAATCGGCGCCATGTGCCTGAACGAGGAAGTCGATGCGCTCTATGCCAGCGGCGCCGACCCGTATGAGCTACTGGTGGTGCCGCGCATCCTCGGTCTCATGATCGCGCTGCCGCTGCTCACGGTCATCGCCGATGCGATTGGCCTTGCCGGCGGTGCGCTGCTGTGCCGCTTTCTCCTCGATATTCCGCTCACGCAGTACCTGCAGCGCGTCAGCGAGTCGATCGGCGCCTGGACGTTTTGGGTCGGCGTGCTGAAGGCGCCGATATTCGCCATGCTGATCGCACTCGCCGGGACTTACCGTGGCCTGCAGGTGAGCGGCTCCTCGCGCGAGCTCGGACGGCTGACCACGGTCGCCGTCGTGCAGTCCATCTTCATCATCATTCTGGCGGATGCGCTCTTCGCCGTGCTCTTCATGGAGATCAATATCTGATGCCCGAGGCAGCTCGCGTCGTCCTTGATGTGCGTGGCCTCGTCAACCGCTTCGGCGCGCAGGTTGTACACGATGGCCTCGACATGCAGGTCTACGCCGAAGACGTGTTCGGCATCGTTGGCGGTTCGGGTGCGGGCAAATCCGTGCTGCTGCGGAGCATCCTCGGCCTGGAGCACCCGGAGTCGGGCGTTGTGTCGATTGGCGGCCGCGATCTGGCGCGCCTTACGGATGCCGAGCTGCGCAGCGTCAAGGCCGACTACGGGGTGACCTTCCAGGCGGGGGCGCTCTACAGCTCCCTCACCGTTCTGCAGAACGTGCAGTTTCCGATGATCGAGCATCTGCGGCTGCCCGTGCAGGCACTCGATGAGCTTGCCATGCTCAAGATCCGTCTGGTCGGCCTGTCCGCGGAGACCGCGGGTAAGTATCCGGCGCAGCTCTCCGGCGGGATGGTGAAGCGCGCGGCCCTCGCCCGGGCACTGGCGCTTGATCCGCAGCTGCTGTTCCTCGATGAGCCCACCTCGGGCCTCGACCCCATCGGCGCCGCCGGCTTCGATGACCTGCTGCACGAGCTGCATAGCCAGCTGCGGCTCACCGTCGTCATGATCACGCACGATCTGGACTCCATCTTCCGCAACTGCAATCGCGTCGGCGTGCTTGTCGACAGGCGCATGGAAGTGGATACACTCGCGCGCATCGTCGATCACCCAAATCCGTGGATCCAGGCCTACTTCCACGGCGAGCGCGCGCGGGCGCGGGAGGCAAAGTATGGAGCGTGAAGCACGCTACGCGGCCGTCGGGGCCTTCGTGTTGCTCGTGCTCGCGATGGCGGTGCTGTTCGTCTACTGGTATGCCGAAGGCCATGAGCGGCGCGATTACACGCGCTACGAGGTCTACTTCGACGGCACCGTGAGCGGCCTTGCGCGCGGGGCTCCGGTGCGCTATCTCGGCGTCGACGTCGGCCGGGTCGTGCGCATGAGCATCGACCCGCGCAACTCCAGCCGCGTGGAGGTGATTGTCGACATCGACTCGAGCGCGCCGGTGTCTGCCACCACCTTGGCGGAACTTTCCCTGCAGGGCGTGACCGGCCTTTTGTACATCGATCTCATCGTGAGCCCCGTTGGCCGCAAGCTTGCAGAGGCGGTTCCGAGCCTTGAGTATCCGGTGATTCGTTCGGCGCGCTCGAATTTTGACGTCTTCCTCGCAAGCCTGCCTGGCCTTGTCAGCACGGTGGGCGAGGTTTCCGAGCGTTTCTCGCGCATCTTTTCGGATCGGAACATCGCCGCCATCGGCGGGGCACTCGACAACATCAGCCAGGCGAGCGCGCAGTTGCCGACGACGCTGCACGACATCAGGGCTCTGACAAGCGATCTGCGCGGCGCCTCGGCTGAGATCAGCGCCGCGGCCGTCGGCGTTCACTCGCTCACCGAGCGCGCCGGCCCGGAATTATTGACCGCCCTTGAGCATGCGCGCGTGGTCGCCGACAACCTCGCCAGCACCAGCGCCAAGCTCGATGGCATCGTGCAGGACAATCGCCAGGACGTACGGGTGTTCGCCCGCGACGGGCTGCCTGAGCTTGAGCAGCTGCTGCGCGACGGGCGCGCCGCGGCGCTCGAATTCCGCGAACTGTCGCGCTCGCTGCGCGAGAATCCGTCGCGCCTGCTCTACCAGACCAAGCCCGCGGCGCTGGAGATCCCGCCATGAGGCAGTGCATTGCAGTCCTCCTCATCCTCCTCCTGACGGCGGCTTGCTCGGGAGGTCTGCACAGCAATGCGCCCGCCGTGCAGACCTATGTGCTGCGCGCGCATGCGCCCGCGGCGCCGCTGCCTGCACCGCCGGCGGGCAGCGCTCTGCGGGTCGAGCTGCCGACGAGCGCTCCGGGCCTGAGCTCCGAGCATATTGTCATCGTGCAGAGCGGCCACCGCATGAGCTACCTCGCCGCGAGCGAGTGGGCCGCGCCGCTGCCGCATGTCGTCGAGCAACTCTCGGTCGAGCGGCTGCGCGCCAGCGGCAACTGGGTCGCCGTGAACGATGCTGAGAGCGCATTTACGAGCGACTATTTTCTACAGATCACGATCCGCCGCTTTGAGGCCGACTACGCAGGCGACGCTGCGCCTACGGCGCAGGTCGCATTCGACTGCGCGCTCGGACGGGGCGCGGACCGCGCGCTGCTTGCAAGCTTCACCGCGCAGGGCGCCGCGGTGGCAAGCGCGAACCGCGTGGGCGCCATCGTCGCGGCGTTCGAGGAGGCGGCCAACACGGCCTTGGGCGAATTGGCCGCCGGCAGCGCCGCCGCGCTCAAAAGCTCGCAATCCCGGTCCAATCCATGAGCCGGTAGAGCCAGTAATGCGCCTGCGATGAGTCGGCATACACGCCGAAGTCGGCGCTGTACTCGACTCCCTGCAGTGCGCGATTGCCCCACAGCGTCTCGAAGTAGTCACGCATCTGCAGCGCGAGCGGCGTGCCTGCCCCGGTTTGGATCGAGACGTTGGCGTTCAGGTCGTAGTCGGCCAGATTGCGCCGCGTGAGATCGGCCGAGCCCATCGTGGCCCACAGCCCCGTGCTTCCGTAGATCATCACAAGCTTGGTGTGAAACTCCTCCCCGTGGGTGCGATACCAGCGCACGTGGATGGCGCCGTCGCTCGCGGTCACGAGTTCGCTTGCGACCGGGCCGTTGGGAATGCTCGCCTCACCAAGGGAGTCTTTGTCCGGGTCCAGAATGAGCCGCACGTGCACGCCGCGCGAGTTTGCGGCCAAGAGCGCCTCGATCACGGCACGGTCGGCGATGTGGAACATCGCAATGTCGATGGCGTCGCCGTTGGCGGCGGCATTGATGTGTTCGAGGAGACTCGCCTGTATCGCGCTCTCGGTCGCGATGCTGACCTTCGCGGCGCCCGCGTCGGCGCGGGCGGCCTGCCCTAGAGGTGAGTCGGGAGCCGCACCGATGGCGCCGCGCCAGCCGGAAAAGCGCGCAATCGCAAGCTCGCTTGCCAGGAGCGGCGCGAGCACCGGGCCGCTCAATTTCGCAGCCACGTTCGAATACGTGCTGCTCGCATCGCGCGGCTCCGCGGAGCCGACGATCCCCACGAGGCCGCCGTGGCCGTCATCGGCGATGAGCGTGCGGCGGTGATTGGCGCTCTCGAGCCGCCCGTGCCCGCGCCATCGGCCGATGGTCGCACGCCAAAGATGGGCGCAGAGAAAACTCGCATCGCGCAGGCGCCGACGGTCGGTCACCACCAGATCCACTCCCGCGGCACGCAGCATTTGAAAGTCGTTCGAGGGCACGCCGCCGTCGGCTGTATTGATCGGATCGGTGACGAAGAGAATGCGCAGCGCGGGGTCCTGGCGGCGCCGCTCGAGCAGCGCATCGCGCAGCTCCTTCGATAGCGCGCGGATCGGCACGGCGGCATCCGGCGCGGAGGCGGGCTCATCGTTGAACAGAAAATAATCCAGAACGATGAACTCGTGCGCTCCATGCACGATGGCGAGCATCTGGTCGAAGATGGCCTGCGAAACGAGCGGTCGTCCGTAGGCGTCGGCCGCCGTGGTGTCCGCAAGGAAGCCGACCTGCGCCGCCACCACGGGATACCAGGCGGTTGCGATATGCGTGCCCGGCGGCATCGGCTTCAGCGCCTGCCAGATTGCCGTGCCGGCCCACAGGGCGGCGATCGCGATCAGCGACAGTCTCCACAGCATGCGGCCCGGCCTGGATGCGATGGCGATGGGTCCGCCTGCCGGCTGCGGCTTAAGCGCTGCGGCTTGAGAGCCCTTCCGCCTGCGGCAGCAGATGGGCGAAGGGCAACGTGCCGGCGGCCTGGCGCTTCAGAAGGGCGAGCAGATCTTCGGCCGTGCACGGCTCACCGAAAATCTTGCCCTGCCCGTAATGGCAGTTGTGCTTGCGCAGGAAGTCGAGGTGGCGGATGGATTCGACTCCCTCGGCGACGACCTCCATGCCCAGGCTGCGTCCCATGTCGATGATGGTACGCACGATCGTCGCATCGCCCGCATCATCGCTGACGTCGCGCACGAAGGACTGGTCGATCTTGAGCGTGCCGATCGGGAACTGCTGCAGTGCGGACAACGACGAGTAGCCGGTGCCGAAGTCGTCGATCGACAGATGCAGGCCCATCGCGTAGAGCTCATCGAGCAGGCGCACGGTACGTGCGGCGTCGGCCATCAGTGTGGTCTCGGTGATCTCAAGCTCGAAGGACGTGGGCGAGACGCCGTGCCGGCGGAACACCGAGCGGCAGCGCAGGATGAAGCTTGCCTGGCGCAGCTGCTTCAACGACAGATTGAGCGAGATGCGACCCGGATCCGCCACTTCGCTCTGCATCTGCCGGTAGTCCCGGCACACGCGGTTCAGCACCCATTCACCGACATCGAGGATGAGGCTCGTCTCTTCGGCGAGCGGAATGAACTGCGATGGCGGGATGTCGCCGTGCCCGGGCAGGCGCCAGCGCAGGAGCGCCTCGGCGCCGATGATCCGGCCGTTGCGCAGGTCGACCTTCGGCTGGTAGCGGATCACGAGTTCATCGCGCTCGAGCGCGCGCCGCAGCTTGCTCTTGAGCATGAGGCGCTCGACCGCCGCGGCATTCATCTCCGGTGAATAGAACGCGAAGGTATTGCCGCCGTTCTGTTTGGAGTAATACATGGCCGCATCCGCATTGCGGATGAGGTCGATGACGTTCTCGGCGTCGCGCGGACAGAAGGCGACGCCGATGCTCGCAGTCAGGAAGACCTCATGCTCGTTCAATTGGAACGCGCGGCTCACCTCGGTCAGGATCGAGCGCGCGAGGTGCGCGATCGGGCCGCGGTTGTCGACGTCGGCGGGCAAGCCGTCGACGAAGAGCGCGAACTCATCGCCCGCCAGGCGTCCGAGAGTCGTGTCCTTGGGCAGCACCCGCGGGATGCGCTCGGCAAGAATCTCGAGCAGCCGGTCGCCGCAGCCGTGGCCAAACGTGTCGTTGACCTCTTTGAAGCGGTCCATGTCGAGGTACAGCAGCGCCACCACGTGGCCGCCGCGCAGGCCGCGTGCGATGGCCTGCTGCAGCAGATGGTGGAACTGCATGCGGTTCGGCAGCTTGGTAAGCGCGTCATAGCGGGCGAGATAGCGGATGCGGCGCTCGGCGCGCTTGCGATCGGTGATGTTGCGCGCGACGAATATGCAACCCTGGAACTGCGGATCGTCGCTTGCGATCTGCGAGCCGGTAAAGGCGACCGGGATGGTCTGGCCGTTTCTGGTGCGCATGACGGTCTCGCACGTCTGCTGCGCCGCCTGCCGCAGATCAAATCCCTGCCGCTCGCGCTCATCGAGCATGGCGCTGATCGACCGTCCGATCAATTCCTCTTCGCCGAAGCCGAGCAACCGCCGCGATGCGGAGTTCGCCATCTTGATGACGCCGTCGGGCGAAGTGACGAACACGGCATCGGTCATGCTGTTGAGGACGCTGTACAGGTAGTCCTTGTTGATCGTCGTCTGACGCAGTTTGCCGCGCATGCGCTCGAGCGCCTGCTGCAGCTCGCCGAGCTCATCACGGCGCAGCACGTCAAGCGGCCGGGTGTAGTCGCCCTGCGCAATGCGATCGGCGCTCCTGATGAGCGCGCCGAGCGGCCGCTCGATCCGGCGTCCCGCACGCCAGCCAAATACCGCCGCCACCCAGCCGCCGAGGGCTGCAAGCGTGACGGCCAGATAGAGGGTTCTGCGGAATTCGGCCTGGCGCGCATCGAAGAGAAGCTCCGCCAGAGCGCTGCTGCGCTCGGGTGCGGCCTGCACCAGCAGCACGCGCGCTTCTCCCAGGGTCTTGGGAGTTGCGGCGCCGGGGATGCTCTCGACCATCGTGCGCACAGGCTCGACCGCCTGGCGCTGCAGGCTCGGCTTTGTGGACGCCCCCGCATGCCAATCGAAGAGCGTCGCACCGGCGGTGTCGCGTACGGTGACGGCGGCGACCGTGCGGTCGTCGAGGAAGGGCTGCAACCGCTGGCCGAGGCTCGACGGATCGGAGCTCGCGAGCGCCGCCGCCGCGGCGTCGGCGACATAACGCGCCGAGGCCTGTGCACGTGCCTCAAGCTCGCGGGCGACGCCCTGGCGCGCGTAACTGCTCGCAAGGTCGCCTTGCCGCTGGGAATCGCTGCGGTGCTGCCAGGCGAGGAGCGCGATGACAAACAGCGCGCCCAGCACCACTGCCAGAAAGGCGGCACCTGCGTATTTGAGTTTTAAGCTGACGGCACTCACGATCTTGCGCCGACGCGCCCTGGTGCGGCGTGCCAGCCTTCCCCTGTGTTTCGATATGATCTTACCCGCGGGGGGGTCCTTCGGCTACCTGGGTTACCCATAACGGGCCCGATACGCGACGTTCCTCTAGAATCAGTCAGGAAATGTTCAATAGCCTCGAGCTCACCGGCCGCTGCAGCACCCACGTGCTGGAAGTTCCTGAGCTCGGCTGTACTTTGCATCGCGCCGCGGTGCCTCAGGCGCTTGCGATGCGCGCGGCCGCGCGCACCGTCGGCATCGAGCTTGCGATCGTCTCGAGCTTTCGCGATTTTGACCGCCAGGTGGCGCTGTGGAATGCCAAGTACAGCGGCACGCGGCAGCTTCTCGACCGCGACGGCCGCGTGCTGACGCACGCGCTCCTGAGCGCGGATGCTCTCATCGACGCCATTCTCATCTGGTCCGCTCTTCCCGGTGCGAGCCGCCATCATTGGGGCACGGATGTGGACGTCATCGACAGCGCGGCCGTTGCCCCCGATTACCGTGCGCAACTGGTGCCAGCGGAGTTTGCCGGCGCCGGTCCGTTCGCACGCCTCGACGCGTGGCTCGCTGCCAACATGGCGACGTTTGGATTTTTCCGGCCCTACAGCACCGACCGCGGCGGCGTGCAGCCGGAGCCGTGGCATTTGAGCTTCGCGCCGGTGGCGGAGCCGGCGCTTGCCGCGCTGACACCGCAGGTGCTGAGCGCGGCGCTTGCCACGAGCACTATCCACGGCCGCGAGGCGGTGCTCGCGCGGCTGCCGGAACTCTACACTCGCTATGTGACCGCCATCGATCCGCCGCGCGTCAATTTGCCGCCCAGGCCTTCTTGATGTAGCCGAGGAGCAGAGTGCGCGTGGTCGACATCGGATCGTCGAAGGCGGCAAAGATCGGCGGATTGCGCCGTAGCAAAATCCAGTTTTCGCTGCGCAGGATCTGCCGCAGATAGGCGACGTTGCGGTCGATCGATTCCAGGTAAGGATTGCGGCCGTCAAACAGCACTTCCAGATACCGATAGGCTGAGTGGAACTCGCCGTCGAGGCGCTTGCTGCGCACCTCGGAAATGAATTCGGGCGTTTGCCGCAGAAGATCGACGCCCGATGCATATTTGACCTGGCGGCCGCCGTTGGCGGCGATCGGCAGCGCCACGCCGCCGAGCACGAATTCGGCATACAGGCGGTCGCGGCATTTTTCCAGATAACAGCGGTCCGCCATCTGCGCGATCATGTCGGCGGTGCCGAGCATGTGTCCGAGTGCGATGTCGCGCGGATCGCCGACGTTGATTTGCGAGAATGGCACCTCGTAGCCGGTGAAATGCACGATCTGGGTTGCGACCGGCACCCACGGTTGAAGACCGACGACCGGCAGGTAGTCCGCGAGAAAACGCGCACCGCGCGCAACGTGCGTGCGCGTGAACTCGGCGCCGTTGCGCGATTCGCCCTCATTTGTGCGCCGCAGATAGCCGACGTCGTGGAAGAGGCCGGTGATGATGCCCACCACCGCGCGTTCCCCGCCCAGGCGCGCCGGCGGATGCTGCTGGCGCTCGTAGCCTACGATCAGGCGCGCGAGGGCAAGGGTGATGTCGAGGGTGTGCTGCCGGTCGTGATAGACGGTGTCGACGCCAAAGTAGCCCGGCACGAGGCCCGCGAAAAGCTCTTCGAAGTGATCGAAAGCGTGTCGCAGGGGTTGCAGCGAAGTTTGCGGCCAGGTCTCTTTGTAGAGCGTCTCCACAGCGGCAAGCACCGCGGCGGGAGAACTCACCTGCACCGTATTGCTGACGTCAAAATCGCTGCGTCGCGCGCTGTTCATTTATTATGCTCATGCGTCGCTGCAGGCAACCCTTGCCTCTTCATCATTTGCAAGTTTAGGCAGAGCCTGCCAATAAGGCCAGGGACGTGCCCCACAAAATTCGTTTTCTCCTGCGCGCTCTCAACTGGTTGCGCATTCCATATGTCAAAGGTTGATATGACCGTGGCTGCTGTAGGGCAGTAGAGGCGCCGGCGCGCACCAGGCAGGCGCCCTGCGCCCGCAAGTCGCGCGGCTCGAGGCAACGGCGGCATTTGGCGCAAGCGTCGTGCATGCCGGGCGATGTTGAATTGGCAAGGCTCCTCGCGGCCGCGCGCCTGCGTGCGGCCGCCGTAGCGTTTAGTAGATGCGCAGGCCACCGTATTTGCGGCGGATGCGCCGGTCGAGCATGCGCCAGCCAAGCGCGAAGCCGCCGGCGAGGCCCAGGAGGCAGCAGCCGAGCGCCCACTGCCAAAGCCGACGCCACCTGGGCGTGCTCTCGCCGACGGCCGGGGCGGGCGCAGCGCTGGCGCGTGGCGGCGGCGCCGGAGCTGCAGTCCGCGCGGCGTTTGCCGCGCCTTGCAGCCGCAAAATCTCCGCATTGAGCCGTTCGAGCTCCGCCACCTGCGCCGTCAGGCGCCGCTCGAGCGGCAGCGTCGCCGACAGGTAGGATGCCTTGACCCACCCAAGGATTCCGGATGCCAGGCGCACGTGCGCGTAGGAATTGTGCCGGTCGAGCACCTCGACGCTGTCGCCACTGTGGATCGATGCGATGCGCTCGCCGGCGTCATCAGCCGTGGAGCTCACGCTGACGATGAGCTCATCGATGACGTAGAGCGTTTCGGCCCGCACGTTCGCGACAACGAGTGCGCCGGCGAGCCCGGCAAGCACGCATGCGCGGCTTTTCATGCAGCGATGTCGCCGGGAGCTTCGATGCCGCTTTGCCGTAAGAGCGCGCGGATACTTGGACGACGGCCGCGAAATTCAATGAAGGCATCAAGCGCATCGCGGCTGCCGCCGCGAGCGAGAATTGCATCGAGGAAGCGCTGCGCCGTGGCACGGTCGAACACGCCGTGCTCCTCAAATGCCCCGAAGGCGTCTGCGGCGAGTACCTCGGCCCACTTGTAGCCGTAGTAGCCGGCGGCGTAGCCACCCGCAAACACGTGTCCGAAGCTGTGCGCGAAGCGATTCCATTTGGGCGTCGGCGTCACGGCCACTGCCGCGCGCACTTCGGCGAGCACTGCGGCGATGCGGCCGCCGAGCTTCGGGTCGTAGCCGGCGTGCAGCTTGAAGTCGAAGAGCGAGAATTCCAGCTGCCGCACCATCTGCAGCCCGGCGTGGAAGCTGCGCGTCTGGATGAGGCGTTCCTGCAGCTGCGCCGGCAGCGCAGCGCCGCTCGTGACGTGGCTGGAGATGCGCTGCAGCACGTCCGGCTGCCAAGCGTAGTTCTCGAAGAATTGGCTGGGCAGCTCAACCGCGTCCCAGGCGACGCCATTGATCCCGGCGAGACTCGGGTAGTTGACCCGCGTCAGCAGGTGGTGCAGGCCGTGGCCGAACTCGTGGAACAGCGTCAACACGTCATCGTGAGTGAGAAGTGCGGGATTCGCGCCGCTTGGCGGGAGAAAATTGCACACGAGGTAGGCGACCGGCAGAGTCGAGGCCGCCGCCAGATGTTTGCGGCCAATACATTCATCCATCCAGGCGCCGCTGCGCTTGTTGGTGCGCGCATACGCATCGAGGTAGAAGCTGCCGATGGCGTGGCCGCCTGCGTCCGCGATCTCGAAGAACTGCACATCGGGATGCCATAGCGCGACGCCGTCGCGCGCACGAATGCGGATGTCAAATAGCCGCTCGGCGACGTTGAAGAGGCCGGCGAGCACGCGCGGCATGCAGAAATAGGGCCGCAACTCCTCCTGCGACACCGCGTAGCGGCTGCGCTGCAGGCGCTCGGCGTAGAAGCCGACGTCCCACGCTTCCAGGCGCCGGCCGGCGAAGGCTGCAAGTTCTGCGAATTCCCGCTGTGCGGTGGCGCGCGCCGTCTGCGCCAGCTCCTCGAGAAACTCGAGGACCTCCTCGACGCTGCGCGCCATGCGCGTGGCGAGCGCATATTCGGCGTAGCTTTTGAAACCCAGGAGCTGCGCCGCCTCGTGGCGCCGACTGAGAATATCCTCCATCACCTGGCTGTTGTCCCAGCGGCCGGCGCTCGGCCCCTGATCCGAGGCGCGCGTGGTCCAGGCTTCATAGAATGCGCGCCGCAGCTGCTGCGATTCAGCATCCGTCACCACCGCGACGTAGGTCGGCTGGTCGAGCGTGAGCACCCAGCCCTCGCGGCGCTCGGCGTGCGCGCGGCGGCGCCCCTGTTCCACGATCGTCTCGTTGAGGCCAGCAAGCTCGGCCTCGTCCGTGACGTGGTGGCTCCAGGCGTTGGTGGCATCGAGCACGTTCTCTTCGAACTTCGCCTGCAGTTGCGTCAGCTCCAGAAGGACGTTCTTGAAGCGCTGCTTGCGCTCGGCGTCGAGGCCGACGCCGGCAAGACGAAAGTCGCGCAGGGTGTGCTCCACCACGCGCCGCTCGACCGGGCCGAGCGCCTGATCCTCGCGCTCACTGATCGCGCGGTAGGCTTTGTACAGGGCTTCGTTCTGCGCAAGGTCGGTGTGATACGCGGACAGCAGCGGCAGGCAGGCGTTGTAGCTTGTGCGCAGGGGCTCGCAGTTGAGCACTGCATTCAAATGACTGACGGGGGACCAGGTGCGCGAAACCCGGTGATCGAGCTCCTCGAGCGGTTCGACGAGCGTTGCGAAACTGGGGTCGGCAAGTCCCGCGAGCTCCTCGATGCGGGCGCGATTCGCACTCAGGAGCTCCCGGATGGCCGGTTCCACGTGTTCGGGCCGGATGCTGGTGAAGGCAGGCAGCGACTGGTCGGCGAGCAGTGGATTTTGCATCGTTTGAGCCATCTTTAATGCTCGCATTCTAAGGCCTCCTCGAATCGCGCGCATGTACGCGGCGCGTCGCGGGCGAGCCGGCCGAGAAGGCATGTAACATGCCGACTTCATCCGATTGCCGGGCAGCTTTCATGGAGCAATTCGATCTACTGGTCGTCGGCGGCGGCAGCGGCGGCCTTGCCTGCGCCCAGCGCGCCGCCGAATACGGCGCGCGCGTGGCGCTCGTCGAGTCGGGCCGCCTTGGCGGGACGTGCGTGAACGTCGGCTGCGTGCCGAAGAAAATCATGTGGAACGCCTCGGAGATCCATGAGGCGCTCGCCGACGGGGTCGACTACGGTTTTCCCCCGAGCCCCGCGGGGCACGACTGGCCGTCTCTTAAGGCGAAGCGCGACGCCTACGTGCAGCGCCTGAACGGCATGTATGCGCGCAGCCTCGCGAGCCGAAAAATCGAGCACATCGAGGGGCGTGCAAGCTTCATCGGCCCGCAGCTCCTCACGGCGGCGGGGCGCACGCTCGGCGCCGCGCACATCGTCATCGCCACCGGCGGCAGACCGCTGCTGCCGAGCATCCCGGGGGCACCGCTCGGGATCACCTCGGATGGCTTTTTTGAACTTGCGCAACGGCCTGAACGCGTCGCGGTTGCCGGCAGCGGCTACATCGCGGTGGAGCTCGCCGGCATTCTTGCCGGCCTCGGATCGAAAGTCGTGCTCGTCATCCGCGGCCACGAAGTGCTCAGGCAATTCGATGCGCTGCTTGGACAGACGGCACTGCTGATGCTGCGGGAAATGGGCGTCGCTATTGAGAGCAGCTGCCGGGGCGCGCAGCTGCTGCGCCTGCCCGAGGGCACCCTCGAGTTGGAACTGCACGACGGCCGCCGCCTGGGTCCGCTCGACACGATGATCTGGGCAGTGGGGCGCGTGCCGAATGTGGAGGAGCTCGCCCTGTCGCGCGCGGGCGTGCACACCGATCCGCAAGGGTTTATTGCGACCGACGAATTCCAGGCGACCAACGCGGCGGGGATCTACGCGGTCGGCGATGTCACAGGCCGCATACCGCTCACGCCGGTTGCCATCGCAGCGGGCAGACGCCTGAGCGATCGCCTGTTCGGCGGCCAGCCGCAGCGGCGGCTCGACTACGACCTGGTGCCCACGGTCATATTTGGCCATCCGCCTATCGGCTCCATCGGAGTGTCCGAGGCGCAGGCGCGCGCCCGGCACGGGTCGGCCGTGCGCGTCTACACGTCAAGTTTCGTTCCGCTCTACCACGCCATGACCGTGCGCAAGCCGCACACTCACATGAAGCTCGTCACGGTGGGCGAGGATGAGCGCATCGTCGGCGCCCATGTAATTGGGCCGGGGGCGGATGAGATGCTGCAGGGATTTGCGGTCGCGTTGCGAATGGGAGCGCGCAAGCGCGATTTCGACGACACGGTGGCGATTCACCCGACGAGCGCTGAAGAGTTCGTCACGATGCGATGAGCGCCTGCAGGACCGGTGCAGTCTGCGGGCGAATGCCGCGCCATACGCTGAAGGATTCGGCAGCCTGCTCGACCAGCATTCCCCACCCCTGCAAGGCGCGCGCGCAGCCGTGGCTTTCGGCCCAGCGCACAAAAGGCGTCTTCTCCTTGCTGTAGGCGAGGTCGTAGCACACCGTGCGGCCGCTCACGAGGCTCGGAGTGATGACGGGCGAGTCGCCTTCGGTGCTTGCCGAGGTTGCATTGATGATGAGATCAAAATCGGTAAGCAGCGCGGAATCAAAGCCGCAACCGATCAAGTTGCCAAATTCGGCGAACTCGCGCGCAAGGGTGCTGGCGCGTGCTGCCGTGCGGTTGGCAATCACGATTTCGCTGGGCCCCAGCGCAAGCAGCGGGTCGAGCACGCCGCGGGCGGCGCCGCCGGCGCCGAGAATCAGAATGCGGGTTCCGGCAATCGTCAAACCACAGTTGTCCTGCAGATCGCGCACCAGGCCCTCGCCGTCGGTATTGTCGCCGAGGATCTCGTTCTCGTTCTGCATCATCAGCGTGTTGACCGCGCCGGCGCGCTCCGCCCGCGGCGTGAGCTCGTTGGCAAGACCTGCCGCCGCAATCTTGTGCGGCAAGGTGACGTTCAAGCCGCGGCCGCCGTGCAGGAAGAAGTGCATCACGTGGCGACGAAACTTTGCCGGGGGCACATCGAAGCGCCTGTAGACCATCGCCTGCTCGGTCTGGCGCGCGAACAGGCCGTGGATGAACGGCGACCAGCTGTGCCCGATCGGGTGGCCGATGACTCCGTATTGATCCGGAGCAGTGTTCATCGAGCGCCCCACCGATTCGCACTGGAGAGTGGCCGCAAGCCTCGTTTAAAGTGCCGCTGCGCGCGCATGATTTGCAATCGAGTAGGCGTCAATGCGCTCCTTATACAGCAGTCAGACACGTCCCGACCAGTGGCGCAGCGCCACACTGTGACGCTCGTCCGGCGTGCACCTTTAGCCCACAGGCGGCAGCGTGCGGATACTCATCCCGCCGGCGCCTGCGCCGCTGAAGTGTGCGTGCAGTTCCGCGAGCCAAAGATGCATGCGCGCGGCAAATTGGTACGGCGGATTCAAGATCAGCAGTCCCGAGCCGTTGAGCGACACGCGCGAATCGCGCGGATACAGCCACCACTCCGACACGATGTTCTCGCAGTCGATGACGCTCGCCACGCGCTTCAGCCACGCGTCCGTCGTGCGCACATCTTTGATCGGATACCACGCGGCAATGACGGCGGAGCGCAGGCGCCGCAGCGCCTCGACGCACGCCGCGGCCACGGACTCGAAGTCGTCGCGCTCCTCATACGGCGGGTCGATGAGAATCAGGCTGCGCCGCTCCTTCGGCGGCAAATATGCGCGCAGCCGCTCGAAGCCATTTGCCTCTTCGACGCGCGCACCCCGGTAGCCGCGCAGCGCGCGCGTGAGCGCGCGCGCTTCGCTCGGCACAATCTCGAGCAGCGCCGCACGGTCCTGCGCTCGCAACTGCGCCGCTGCCAGGAGCGGCGAGCCGGGATAGGCGTTGGCATTGTTGAGGTGCGCCCGCAGCTGCTGCAGCTGCTGCAGATAATCGCGCAGCTCCTCTGTCTCGCAGGCGGCGGCTGCAAGGCGCGCAAGCGCGCTCTGCGCCGTCCGCGTCGCCTCGGTGCGCGGGCGCGCAAGATCGTACGCGCCGCGGCCCGCGTGGGTTTCAAGATAGAGAAAGCCGCCGTCCTTGCGCTGCAGGGCCGCCAAGAGTGCCAGCAGCGCGACGTGTTTGTGGACGTCCGCGAAGCTGCCGGCATGAAAACTATGTCGGTACTGCATCGCATCGCTCTCACGCGACGTCTGCCGCGCAACGGCCGCGAACAGTCTATTTGACGCGCGCGCGCTTCGCCGCCGCTTTCAACATGCGCGCCGGGCCCTTGGTCTTCAAAGACGGAGGCCGGGCGCGCGCCTGTGCGGCGGCCGGGCGCGCGGCCGTGCCGCGCGCGGCTGGCGGGCGCGCGGCCGCAGCGCGTGCAGCCACCGGCCGCGCGGCTTGGGGCCGCGCTGCAGGGCGCGCCGCTCCTGCCACGCGTGCTGCGCGCTTGGGGCGCGCCGGCGCTGCGCTCGTCTCGGCCGCGGCCGGTGCTGCGCCCTCGGGTGCGGCCTTGGGAGCGCCAGCGCGCTTGCCGCGGCCGAAGCGGCTGCCGCGGGCGGGAGCCTCCTCGAGGAGCTTGCGGCATTCCTCCAGAGTGAGCGACTTCGGCTCGCGATCCTTGGGCGCCTTGGCGTTCTTCTTGCTGTCGGTGATGTATGGGCCGTAGCGGCCATTAAGTACCTGGATGCCTGCGTCGCTGAAGTCGACGATGATGCGGTTGGCGTCGGCTTCCTGCTTCAGACGAATGAGTTCGAGCGCCCGTTCCAGGGTTACCGTATAGGGGTCATCGTCCTTCATCGACACGTACTTCGGGCCGTATTTGATATACGGGCCGAAGCGCCCCACGTTGGCAAGGATCGGTGCGCCGTCGGCGCTCGTGCCGAGCGTGCGCGGCAGCTTGAAGAGCTCGAGCGCCTCGGCGAGCGTGATCAGGTCCATCTTCTGGCCCGGCCGCAGCCCTGCGAAGCGCGGCTTGTCCGCGTCGTCCTTGGTGCCGATCTGCACGAATGGGCCGTAGCGTCCCATGCGCACGGTAATGGGTTTGCCCGTCGGCGCGTCCTTGCCGAGTTCGCGCGCCTGCGCGACCTGTTCGCGCGAGACGTTCTTATCGGTGCTGTGCACCAGCTCGATGAACGGTTTCCAGAACTTGCGCAACGGGATTTTCCAGTCTTCCTCGCCACGCGACACGGCGTCCAGCTCATCCTCCATTTCGGCGGTGAAGCTGTACTCGACGTAGCGATAAAAGTACTGGGTGAGAAAACGGTTGACGATCTTGCCGATGTCGGTCGGTATGAAGCGCCGGCTGTCCATCTCTACATATTCGCGGTCCTGCAGCGTCGAGATGATTGTCGCGTAGGTCGACGGCCGGCCGATGCCGTATTCCTCGAGTGCCTTGACGAGCGAGGCTTCCGAGTAGCGCGGCGGCGGCTCGGTGAAATGCTGCTCGGCTTGCAGCGCGGTGAGCGCCACCGCATCGCCTTCATTCATCGGCGGCAGTACATGGTCGTCGTCGTCCGACTTCAAATCGTCCGTGCCTTCCTGGTACACCGCGATATAGCCCGGCGTGACGAGCGTCGAGCCGTTGGCACGCAGCACGTGGCGCTTGGGTCCGTCCGCACCGGCGAGGAGGTCGACCGCGACGGTGTCAAAGACGGCGTGACTCATCTGACAGGCAACCGCGCGCTTCCAGATGAGAGCGTACAAACGGTGCAGATCGGCGTCGATCTTGCCCTCGATGTCCGCAGGCGTGATTGACGCAGACGTCGGGCGGATCGACTCATGCGCCTCCTGCGCGTTCTTCGACTTGGTCTTGTAGACGCGCACTTCTTCGGCGACGCTTGCGGGACCAAAGAGCTTCGCCGCGACTGCGCGCAGCTCGCTCACCGCCTCGGCCGCGAGCGACACGGAGTCGGTGCGCATGTACGTAATGAGACCGACGCTGCCGTCGGCGCCGATGTCGACACCTTCATAGAGCTGCTGCGCGAGGCGCATGGTGCGCCGCGCGTTGAAGCCGAGCTTGCGTGCGGCTTCCTGCTGCAGAGTCGAGGTGGTGAACGGCGGCGCCGGATTGCGGCGGCGTTGCTTGCGATCGATGGACAGCACGCGCAGTTCGCCGGCGGTTGTGGCGGTTGCACCCGCAGCGGCCTTTACGGTGCGTTCCACCTCGCGCGCCTGCGCCTCGCCGACGAAGCTGAACTGCTCGACCTTGGCGCCCAGGTACTCGATCAGCTTGAGGGGAAAGCGCTGCTGCGAATGCTCGCCTTCGCCGTCGAGCGTCCAGTATTCCTGCGCAATGAATGCGGCGATCTCCGCCTCGCGCTCGCAGATCATGCGCAGCGCGGGGCTTTGCACGCGCCCGGCCGACAGGCCGCGGCGCACCTTCTTCCACAGAAGCGGCGAAAGATTGAAGCCGACGAGGTAATCGAGCGCGCGGCGCGCCTGCTGGGCGTTGACGAGCTCGAGCGACAGTTCGCGCGGCTCGGCAACCGCCTGGCGCACCGCGTTCTTGGTGATCTCGTAGAACGCCACGCGATGCACCGTCTTGCCGACGAGCTGATCGCGCGACTTCAGGATCTCCTGCAGATGCCAGGCGATCGCCTCGCCTTCGCGGTCAGGATCCGTTGCCAGGTAGAGTGCTTTGGCCTTGCGCAGCGCGCGCGAGATCGCGTCGACATGGCGCGCGCTCTTCTCCAGCTCCTGGTACTGCATCGCAAAGCCGTGGTCGGGATCGACCGCACCTTCCTTTGGCACCAGGTCGCGCACATGGCCGTAGGAGGCGAGCACTTCGAAGTCCTTGCCCAGGTACTTCTTGATCGTGCGCGCCTTCGCGGGCGACTCCACAATGACGAGATTCTCGCTCATGCCGGCCGCACGAGACCGTGCCTCAATGCGGCCCGCTCGCATTTGCGCTCGCCACCCAATCCTCGAGCCGCTGGAACGCGAGATCCTGGCCCGGCTGGCTGGAGAGCACCATGAGCACGACCCACTTCAATTGCTCGGTGTCGAGCTCGTCGGCATCGAGGGCGATCATGCGATCGATCACGATTTCGCGCTGCAGGGGCTGCAGCACGCCCAGGCGCTCGAGGGTCAGGAGGAAGCCGCGGCATTCGGTGGAAAGCCGCGTCAACTCTGCCTCGGAGAATATGCGCACCGCACGGCCGCTCTTGCCGATGGCGGGGTCAAGCAGCGCACGCTCGCGCACGCAGGCAAGATCGGCCAGCCAATCGAGGGCCCGTTCGACGTTTTCGTGGGCAAATCCGACGCACGCAAGATCGCGCGCCAGGTCCTCTCGCTCCGGCACCTCAGGTGCCTCGTCGAGCATGTAGCGGTCAAATACGTAGATCAGGATGTCTAGAACGCTGCCGGTCATCATCTGTGGTACGCGAACCGCGGTGGCCGCCAAGGAGAGGCGCGATGCGCCTTTCGAGCTTTAAAATCAACGACATCGGGCTGCAGAGAACCAATGGCGGCGGCTTCTAAAGCGAGCGCATCTAACAGTATTTCCTACGCCGTGTCCAATACACCGCGCAGAAAGTGTGCTCGCGCGGCGGATGGCACACCGCGCGAGCGCTCAGTTTCAGGGGTTGCGGACGATGTCCGCCACGCGCACGAAAGTCGACTCTGCGACCACGAGTCCATAGCTCATGTGATCGTAGGATTTGAAGAGCAGCAAGGTGCCGGCACGCTCATTGGGCAGATGTACGGCGCGGCCCCTCCCAAAACCGTAGGCCGAATCCTCGCCGGTGCCGACGTCACGCGCTTCCTCGCCAACCCGGTCAATCGCCAACACGTCACCGGCGTCGATACCGTCCTGGGTGCCGCGATTGATGAGGACGACGTCGTATTGGCCGATGAGCTGAACGCCTTCGATGACGGACATAATGCGTCCGTGCACTTCGGTGTGCGGCGCGCGCAGCGTGAGACTCGCCGGCGTGTCGTTGTTGGCGGCCAGCACCAGATCCCCGCGCAGCGTTTCGCGGGCGGAGTCCGTGAGGAGGCCCTTTGCGGGATTTCCCGGCCGGGTGATGACGGCGGTCGCGGTGTAGATGCCCTGATAACCCATCATGCGGCCGTTGTCGGGATCGCGCACCGGCTCGCCCACGTGCATGACGGTGAAGCGCGCGTTCGGCGCGGCATTCAGGTCACTGACATAGAACTCCTGTCCCGTGCCGCCTGCCTGATGTTCCTCGCGGAAAATCACTACGTGCGGCGCGTGCCGCACCTGATCAATTGACAGTACGGCGGGTCGCGACAGAAAGGCCGCAATTGCCGAATAGGGAATGGTCGGAATGGCGCCGTCGAGCGGCGAGCTGCGCAAGCGCGGGTCCAAGCGGGCAGGACCGCCCTCGACGAGCTGCACCTGCGGCCGGCCGTCCGCGCCGTAGGCGAGGGCGAGCACGTCGCCGGGATAGATCAAATGCGGATTCTCGACGCGCGGGTTGACGTACCAGATTTCCGGCCACAGCCACGGATCGCGCAGGTACATCGTAGCGATACCCCACAAGGTGTCGCCGCGTTTGACGGTGTAGTTCTTGGGCGCGCTCGGATTCATGACCGGTGCGCTCGGGGCCGCGCCGGCGTTCGAGCTCGTCGTCGTTGCGCCGCCTTCGGCGACCGCAGCCTCGGTCGCGGTCATGTCTGGCGGCGCCGTCGACTCAGCGCCCGCGCTGGAAGCGGCAGGTGTGTGCGCTACAGGCGAGCTGTCCGTATCGCGCGCGCGATGCGATGAGCATCCGGTGAACGCGATGAGCAATGCAGCCACAGCCGCGCCCAGGCGAGCCTTAAGTAATTGATTTGGAAACATCCTCCGCTCCTTACATCCGGGAGGGGCCGGCAACCCCGCTGTTATAATCGGGTCGGGTCGAGCGCACACGGTTTAATGTTCACATTGTGCACTAGATCACGGCGGTCGCCGGGGTGCGAATACCCCCGACACCTGACCGATTTTCTCTTCACGCTTCAGAACATTAGCAGCATTTTCGAGTCAAATACACGAGCATTACGAGTTACTACCATGGCCCTGCGCACCATTCTCGAATATCCCGACCCGCGACTGCGCACCAAGGCGCAGCCCGTGACCGAATTTGGCGCCGAGCTCGGCCGCCTCGTCGACGATCTGCTCGACACCATGTACAACGCCCCGGGTATTGGACTTGCGGCGACTCAGGTGGATGTCCACCAGCGCGTCATTGTCGCCGACGTATCCGCAGAACGCGATCAGCCCCTGGTCCTCATCAATCCGCAGATCCTGAGCCGCGAGGGCGCGAAAAGCGTCGAGGAGGGCTGCCTTTCGGTGCCGGACATCTTTGAAGAAGTGGAGCGCGCGCTGCGCGTGCGCGTGCGCGCGCACGATCGCGAAGGAAAGGTATTTGAGCGCGAATTTGACGAGATTCTCGGGGTGTGCGTGCAGCACGAGATCGATCACCTCGAGGGCAAGCTGTTCGTTGATTATCTGTCCGACCTGCGCCGCGAGCGGATTCGCAAGAAGCTTGAGAAGGAGCGCAAGGAGCGCAGCGCCCGCACACGCCAGAGCGCGGGCGCGCGCGCTTATTGATCACGCCTTGCGCGCGCTGCCACCGTGACTGCGCTGCGCGTAGCGTTTGCAGGCACGCCGGAGTTCGCGCGCACGCCATTGCAGGCGCTGCTCGGCTCTCGCCACCCCGTCGTCGGGGTCTTCACGCGGCCCGACCGGCCGCGCGGGCGTGGCCAGCGCATGACCCCAAGCCCTGTGAAGGAGGCGGCGCTCGCCGCGCACCTGCCATTGTCCCAGCTGCCGACGCTGCAGGGCGCAGCGGCACTGGATGAACTCGCGCTCTGGCGCGCCGACGTACTGGTGGTGGTGGCCTACGGCCTCATTCTGCCGCAGGCTCTACTCGACGCGCCGCGCCTGGGCTGTGTGAACATCCACGCTTCGCTCCTGCCGCGCTGGCGCGGCGCGGCGCCCATCCAGCGGGCGCTCCTCGCCGGCGACACCGAGACCGGCATCACGCTCATGCGGATGGAGGCGGCTTTGGATGCCGGGCCGATCCTGCTGCAGCGCCGGATCGGCATCCGTGCCACGGATACATCCGGGCGCCTGCACGAAGAGTTGGCCGCGCTCGGTGCCCGGACCCTGCTCGAAGGGCTGGATGCGCTTGCAGAGGGTCGATTGCACCCGCTTGCCCAGCCCAAGGAGGGCGTGAGCTACGCGGCGAAGATCGGCAAGTCCGAGGCGCTCATCGACTGGCATAGGAGCGCCCTCGACATCGATCGGCAGGTGCGGGCCTTCAATCCCTGGCCTGTGGCCGAGACCCGCTTCGAAGAGGATCAGCTGCGCATCCTTGCGGCCCGCGTCCATGAGGGGGAGGCGGTGGCAGGATCTGCGGCGGCTCCCGGAACCCTGATTGCCCTCCTCGGTGACGCACTCGTGGTGCAGTGCGGCGCAGGGTGTGTGGCGCTGACTCATGTGCAGCGCCCGGGACGCCGGGCGGTGAGCGCACGCGAGTTTGCAGGCGGCCGCGCGCTCCTCGGCCAGCGGTTGGGCTAGCGACCGCAATGGCTGCAACTGAAGGCGCAGCGGCGCGGCCTGGGCCGCCGCCAGGTGCAATGACCCTGACGGAAGCGGCCCGTGCGCTGGCCGCTGTTGCGTCAGCGGGACAATCAGCGGACAGAGCGCTCGCAGCGTCTCAAGATTCGCCTAATCGAGCCGCCGTGCGCGCGATTACGCTTGGCAGCCTGCGGTGGTACTTGCGCCTCGCGCCGGCGCTGGAACTGCTCCTTGACCGGCCGGGAAAGGTAACGCCCGAGATCCGCGCGCTCCTGATCGCAGGCGCCCATCAGATCGAATATTCGCGCAACGCCCCCGAGCTTACGGTGCACCTTGCGGTCGAGGCGGCGCGCCTGCTCGGGCACCACGGGGCCTGCGGCTTCGTGAATGCCGTGTTGCGGCGCTTCGTCACCGGACGCGAAGCTCTCTTCGAGCGTATCGATGCAGACCTCGCGGGACGCACGGCGCATCCGGCGTGGCTTGTCGCCGAGCTCCTGCGCTCGTGGACGGCCGAGGCGCAGATGATTCTCGACGGGGGAAACCAGCATCCACCCCTTCTCCTGCGGGTCGACCTTACCCGCACAAGTGTTGCGCAGTATGTAAAGGAGCTTGCGGACATCGGTTTCTCGGCCCGCTCGCTCGCATGGGCTCCCGCGGCCATCGAGCTTGAGCATGCCGTGGCCGTCGCTGAACTGCCCGGATTCAAGGAAGGCCTGATATCAGTCCAGGACGCCGGTGCGCAGCTGGCAGCGGTCATTCTGGATGCCCGGCCCGGCATGCGGGTCCTCGATGCCTGTGCCGCGCCTGGTGGCAAGACCGGCCACATTCTTGAACACACCCCCGGTTTGGGCGAGGTCGTGGCCCTGGACATCGACGCCGAGCGCAGTTTCCGGATTAAGGAGAACCTCGCGCGCCTGTCGCGGCGGGCGACGCTCATCGTCGCCGATGTCCGCAAGCCCGATACCTTCTGGGACGGCCGGCCTTTTGATCGCATCCTCGCGGATGTGCCCTGCTCGGCAACCGGCGTCATCCGCCGCCACCCCGACATCAAGCTACTGCGCAGAGCTGCAGACATCGCAGGCTTCGTGCGCGCGCAGCTGGAAATTCTGCACGCCGCCTTCAGGATGCTGGCGCCCGGCGGCCGGCTCCTGTACTCGACCTGCTCGGTGCTGCCCGCCGAGAACGAAGCGCTGGTCGAGCGCTTCCTGCAGAGCGAGCCCCGGGCGCACCTGGCGCCGATGCCGCCGGCGCAGGAGCTCTGCCCCGGGGGCCAGATGCGCGTTGCAGGCATGCAACTTTTGCCTGGAGCGCAGGCAGGCACGGATGGGTTCTATTATGCTTGCCTCGAAAAGACAGCTGTCGGAACCTAGAGGCGCGGTGCGCAGTCAATCGTTGCATCCATGCTACGAGTCGACCAAATCAATCTGCGATCGATGCTCATTGCGCTCGCCCTGGCCCTGTGCGGCGCGCAGGCGCATGCGGACGCGCTCGACGGCGTGCTCGAGGTTCGCTCCGCCTATGTCAGCGTGGAGGGGGGGGTCTTCCTGCTCCATGCCCGCATCGTCTATCCGGTAAATCCGGCGATACGGGATGCGCTGCACGACGGCGTGACTCTTACCGTCGATCTGGATACCCGTATCGAGCGCGAGCGGCGCTTCTGGTTCAATGCGGATGTCCTGGAGCTGACGCTGCGGCGTGAGCTTGACTATCATGCCGTGTCCGATCGCTACCTCGTGCGCGACGTGCGTAGTGGCACGCAGAAAAGTTTCGCGACCCTTGAGGGGGCGCTTGCCGATCTGGGCACGGTGGATGGCTGGCCGGTGCTGGTCGAGCCGCAATTGACCCCGGGCAGCTATCGCATCAGCGTGCGCGCAGGCGTGCGCCGCGGCCGCCTGCCGGCGTCGCTGCATGCGCTTCTGTTCTGGACCGATGACTGGCACCGTGTCAGCGAGTGGTACACATGGTTGCTCCCGGATTGACCGGCCCCCCTGCGGCGAGCAAGCCGCGCTGGCGCGGCGTTGCGCTCGTGCTCCTGTGGGCGGGGGTTGGCGTGGGGGCGCTTCTCTTGCTCGCCAAGAGCGTGCAGAACTCCGGCGAGTTCAGCCGCCTGCAGCCATGGATCCTGCTGCTCAATGTGATCGGCGTCGTCGCGCTGACGGTGCTCTTGGCGCGCAAGCTGATGCAGCTCGTGCGCGACTATCGTGCGCACGTGCCAGGCTCACGGCTGACGGCGCGCACGGTCGCGATTTTCGGCGCCCTGGTCGTCGCGCCGCTCCTCATCGTGTATCTGTTCTCGCTGCAATTCCTGAACCGCGGCATCGACAGCTGGTTTCACGTCGAGGTGAAGCAGGGCCTGAGCGACGCGCTGGTGCTGTCGCGTGCCGCGCTCGACCTGCGCGTACGCGAGTATTCGCGGCACACCGAGAACCTCGCCCACGCGCTGGTCAACGCCAGTGCCGAGGACATCGCGCAGCGCGTCTATGAGGAGCGCCGCGCCACGGCCGCGCTTGAAATGGCGGTGTTCGGCGCTCACGAGCGCATCGTCGCGGCAAGCCTGGAAAATCCGCTTGAATCCCTCCCCACCCGCCCGCCGTCGGATCTGGTGCGCCAGGTGGGGGAGCGGCGCTCCTATGTCAGCCTTGAGCCGCAGGCGGGCGGTGAGTACCTGATCCGCACGGCCGCGCCGTTCACGGACTCGCCCACGAGGGCCGATGATCGCTATCTCGTCGCGATCTATACCGTGCCTACGCAGCTCGCCGCACTCTCGGAGGCGGTGCAGCATGCGTATTCTCAATACGGCGAACTTGCGGCGCTGCGCGAGCCTTTGAAGAGCAGCTTCAGGCTGACGCTGACGCTGGTGTTGTTGCTGGCGATGCTCGCGGCAATCTACGGCGCGATCTTCTCCGCGCAGCGCCTGGTGCGCCCGGTTCAGGATCTGATCGAAGGCACGCGCGCCGTCGGCAAGGGTGATTTTGGCACGCGCCTGCCGCTGCCCTCGCGCGACGAGATGGGCTTTCTCGTGCACTCCTTCAACGACATGACCAAGCGCCTGCGGCGCGCACGCGAAGAGGCGACGCGCAGCCAGCGCGTGGTCGAGCGCGAGCGCGAGCGCCTCGCGATCATCCTCGCGCGCTTGTCGACCGGCGTCGTCGTCGTGGATCGCGAGCTCACGGTGAGTATCGCAAATCAGGCGGCGGGGGCGATCCTCGGCACCAATCTGTCGGCGGCGAGCGGACGGGCCCTGCCCACTCTGACTGCCGGCAACGAAAGGCTCGGCCAGTTCGTTGCGGCGCTCGTCGTGCGCTTCGGAGCCGGTCGCGAGGAATGGCGTGAGCAGCTCGATCTTGACAGCGCGTCGGGCCGCCGCACTTTGATGTGCGCGTGCACGCCGCAGCCGGGCGCCGAGGGCGACATGGGCTACGTCATTGTCTTCGACGACATCACGACGCTCTTGCAGGCGCAGCGCGACGCCGCTTGGGGCGAGGTCGCGCGGCGCCTGGCGCACGAGATCAAGAATCCGCTGACGCCGATTCAGCTCTCGGCCGAACTCATGCGCCGGCGATTTCTCTCCAGCATGTCGCCGCAGGACGCCGAAGTATTGGAGCGCGGCACGCGCACCATCGTGCAGCAGGTCGAAACCATGCAGCAGATGGTCAATGCCTTCAGCGAGTACGCGCGCGCGCCGGAGATGCGCATCACGCGCTTCAGCCTGAACCAGCTGGCAAGCGAAGTCGCCGACCTGTACCGCTCGCACGATTCGCGCGTGGAGATCCGCCTGGAGCTCGACGAGCGCATCGACGGCATCGAGGCGGACCGCGGCCGCGTGCGCCAGATCCTCAACAACCTGGTGATCAATGCACTCGAGGCCCTCGACGGCGTCGCCGCGCCGCGGCTACAGATCGCGACGCGTTTCGAGGGGGCCGCGGGCGACGCGGAATACGCGGTCGTCACGGTATGTGACAATGGGCCGGGAATTCCGCGCGAGCTCCTGGGTCGAGTGTTCGACCCGTACGTAACGAGCAAGCCCAAGGGCACGGGCCTGGGCCTTGCGATCGTGAAGAAGATCGTCGAGGAGCACGGCGGCCGCATCGATGCCGACAATCGGCCCGAGGGGGGTGCGCGCATCCGCGTGGTCCTGCCGGTGACGGACAGCACACGATCCGCCTCCGGCGCACGGGAACGACGCGGGGAGTTGCGGAGGGAAATAGTATGAACGCGGCACACATTCTGGTGGTCGACGACGAGGCGGACATCCGCAGTCTCCTGAAGGAGATCCTTTCCGAGGAAGGCTACGAAGTGGACGTCGCCGCGAACGCGGTGCAAGCGCGCGCATCGCGGGCGCGCCAGACGCCGGATCTCGTCCTCCTTGACATCTGGATGCCCGACGTCGACGGCATCACGCTGTTGCGCGAATGGTCGACGGCCAACGCGGAAGGCTGCCCGGTGGTGATGATGTCCGGTCACGGGACGGTCGAGACCGCGGTCGAGGCGACGCGCCTGGGGGCCTTCGATTTTGTCGAAAAGCCGCTGTCGCTTGCGAAGCTCCTACGTACGGTGGAGCGCGCGCTCGATGCCGGCAAGCGTCGCCGCCAGTCCGGCAAGCTCCTCGTGCCGCCGCTCATGGTGCCTGTCGGCAAGAGCCGGCTCATGCAGCAGCTGCGCGCCCAGCTGCAGCAGATTGCGACGCATTCCTCCGCAGTGCTCCTGGTCGGTGAGCCGGGTTCGGGGCGCGAGGCGTGCGCGCGCTATCTGCACGAGCAAAGCGGGCGCATTGCGCGGCCCTTCGTGCCGCTGATCGCGAGCACGCTGCGCGACACGGATGCGCAGCTGCGGCTCTTCGGGCGCGAAGAGGGCGGACACGCAGCCCCTGCCGGGCTCCTCGAAGAAGTCGGCAACGGCACGCTCTTCATCAGCGAGATCGAGGACCTGCCCACGAGCGTGCAGCGGCTTCTCACCGGCGTGCTCGAGTCCGGCCGCTTTACCCGCTTGAACGGCACTCAGCCATTGACCTTGAACGCGCGCGTACTGTCCTCCGCGCAGCCGGATATCGAGCAGCGCGGCGCTGAGGGTTTTCGGCGCGATCTGCTCGCGCAGCTGAATGCACTCATCGTACGCGTGCCGCCGCTGCGCGAGTATGCGGAGGATGTGCCCGAGCTCCTGCGGCACTATGTCGACCGCGCGGTCGACAGCGAGGGCCTGACGTTCCGGCGCTTCAGCGTCGCCGCGCAGAACCGGCTGCGCAATTATCCCTGGCCCGACAATGTTCGCGAGCTGAGGAATCTCGTGCAGCGCCTGCTGATCCAGGGGGGACCGGAGGAGATTCGTCTGGAAGAGATCGAGCAGGAGCTCGCCGTGCAGCTGCCCTCCGCCGAGCCGCTCGTCAAACAGGATCTCCTCGCCCTGCCGCTGCGCGAAGCACGCGAACAGTTCGAGCGCGCCTATCTGCAGCAGCAGCTCCTGCTCTGCAACGGCAAGGTCGGGCAGCTCGCCAAACGGGTTGGCATGGAGCGCACGCACCTGTATCGCAAGCTACGCTCGCTCGGCGTCGACTTTCGCCACGTCAGCGAGGATTAGCTCAGCTAGTCCCCGATCCGAATCACCAGTGCGTCGAGTTCGGCGGCCTGCAGTTGTTTGCGCACCCGGTTGAGTTCGTTCATGTCGTTGATTGGACCGACGCGCACGCGATGCCAGACGTCATTGTCGACGGCGACGCGCTGCACCTTCGCCTCCACCCCCTGCTTCGCGAGCTGCGCCTGCACGCGCTCGGCGTCGGAGAGATTGCGGTAGGAACCGGCCTGCAGCACGTATACACCCGGCCGCTCGATGCGCGCCGTCGGCAGGTCGTGGCGCACGTCGCGCTCCTTCTCCGGCACCACGACCTCGAAGTGCGGCAGCATTTCGTAGAAGTCATAGCGCTCATCGCTCGAGTGCGCGCCGATCGGCTCAGCGTCGGCCGCAGCCGCATGGTGCGGCTGCGGCCGCGCCTCCTCGGCAGGCGCGCGGTGCGCTTCGCCCATGTACAGGAACACCGCGCTCGTCAGTACCGCGCCGATGAGCGCCCCGGCGCCGAATTCGCGCATGCGCGCAAGATCGAACGGCCGCCGCGAGGTCTTCTTGTAGTCGCGCGCCGTTAGTTTTGCCATGGGATCCGCACTACATGCTCTCGGGCGCTGCAACGCCGAGGAGCGCAAGCCCGTTGCGCAGCACCTGCTGCACGGCAATCACGAGCGCAAGCCGGGCGTTGCGCAGCTGCGCATCTGCAACGATGAACTGCTCGGCGTTGTAATAGGAATGGAAGGCGTTGGCAAGCTCGCGCAGATAGTGCACGAGCCCATGCGGCGTGCGGTTGATGGCGCTCGTTTCGATGACTTCGGGATAGCGGGCGACCTCGCGCAGCACGAGCTCCTCGGCGGCGCTGCCGAGGAGCTCGATGTGCGCAAGTCCCTCAGCACGGTCAAAGAAGAGGTCGCGCGCTGCGAGCTGTCCGAGAACGCTTGCGACGCGCGCATGGGCGTATTGAATGTAATACACCGGATTTTCATTGCTGCGCGCTTTCGCAAGTTCGAGATCGAAGTCCAGATGCTGCTCATGGCTGCGCATCAGATAGAAGAGCCGGCAGGCATCGTTGCCGACTTCGGCGCGCAGCTGGCGCAGCGTCACGAACTGCCCCTCGCGCTTGCCCATCGGGACTTTCTCGGCACCGCGGTACAGGCTTACGAACTGCACCAGATTGACCTCGAGGCTCTCGCCGGGCTCGCCCATGGCCATAAGACCGGCGCGCACGCGCGCCACGTAGCCGTGATGATCAGCGCCCAGGACGTCAATCAGACGCTGAAAGCCGCGTTCGCGCTTTTGCAGATGATAGGCGATGTCCGAGGCAAAATAGGTTTTCTGGCCGTTCTCGCGCACGACCACGCGGTTTTTCTCATCCCCGAATTTCTCCGCGCGGAACCACAGCGCGCCATCTTCGCGATACAGGTTGCCTTCTTGCTCAAGACGCGCCAGCGCGCGCTCGATGGCGCCGCTGTCTGCGAGTGCGCGCTCCGACGTCCAGTGATCGAACTCGACGCCGAACTCCGCAAGGTCGCTCCTGATGTCGCACAGCATTGCGGCGAGCGATAGCGCGAGTACTTCGCGAAAGCCAGCGCCGCCGAGGAGCTCGCGCGCGCGCTCGATGAGCGCATCGATGTGTTTCTCCTTGTCTCCCGCGGGCGCATCCGGCGGCAGCCGCGCCGCAACCTCGGCGGCAGGGCGCTGGAAGCGCGCGCCTTCCTGCGCGAGCACGAGCTGCGCAATCGCTTGCACGTATTCGCCGCGGTAGCCGTTCGTCGGAAACGCGAGCTCTTCGGAAGACATCTCCAGGTAGCGCAGCCACACGCTCACCGCGAAGATATCCATCTGCCGGCCGGCGTCATTGACGTAGTACTCGCGCTCGACGCTGAAGCCGACCGCATCCAGAAGTCCCGCGAGCGTCGCGCCGTAGGCGGCCTGGCGGCCGTGACCGACGTGCAGCGGCCCGGTCGGATTGGCGGATACGAATTCCACGAGCACGCGTGTTCCCGCGCCGCGCGTGCTGCGCCCGTAACGCGCGCCTTCGGCGTGGATGCGCGCGATCTCATCCGCATACGCTTGGCGCGCGAGGAAAAAGTTGATGAAGCCTGCGCCGGCAACTTCGGTGCGCGCCACGAGCGGGTTTGCCGGCAGCGCCGCGACGATCGCCTGTGCGAGCTCGCGCGGATTGCGGCGCGCCGCTTTCGCAAGCCGCAGGGCAACGTTGGTCGCAAAGTCGCCGTGCTGCTGATCGCGGGTGCGCTCGACGCTTAGCGCATCACGGTGCGCCGGGCCTGCGAACGAGCCATCGCCCATGCGAGTAAGAGCGCTGAGCAGAAGCTCCTCGAGTTGCTGCTTCACGAGCGATAGTCCGGCGGTGCAAAGCGACGCAGTCTACCAGCGCCGGCCCGCTAGAATAGCTCGAGCGGATCCACATCGAGCGCCCAGCGCACGCGCCGGGCGCTCGGCAGTTGCTCGATCTGGCTCACCCAGCCGTCAAGAAAGCGATGCAGCGCGCCGCGGTCGGCGCTTTCCGCCAGAAGTTGCGCATGGTAGCGGCCGGCGCGCTTTGCCATGGCCGCCGGCACGGGTCCGAACAGGCGCACCTTTGCGCTCGGGCGCGCCAGACGCCGTGCGTCGGCGAGAAATGCCAGCGCGGCGGCGGCGCTCTTGGCCGAATCCCGCACCGCCGCCAGACGGCTGTAGGGCGGCCAACGAGCCTGCTCGCGCTCGATGAGCGCGGTGCGCGCGAAGCCGTCATAGCCCTCGGCGAGGAGGCTGCGCAGGAGCGGATGGTCCGGAAACTCCGTCTGGATCAACACCTCGCCCGGCTTGTCGCCGCGCCCGGCGCGCCCGGCGACCTGCACGATAGTCTGCGCGAGGCGTTCGGGAGCGCGAAAGTCCGTGCTGAATAGTCCGCGATCGGCATTCATGACGACGACCAGCGTGACGTTGGGAAAGTCGTGGCCCTTGGTCACCATTTGCGTGCCGATCAGGAGGCGCGCGTCCCCGGAGATCATCCGCTGCACCACCGCCTCGATGTCTCCCCTGCCGTGCACCGCATCGCGATCGAGGCGCACGCGCGCCACGTCGGGGAAAAGCTCCGCCAGCTTCTCTTCGATGCGCTGCGTTCCCTGCCCCACCGGACGCAGGGCGAATCCGCACTGCGCACAGGATGCGGGCAGCGGCGCATCGGCGCCGCAGTGATGGCAGCGCAGGCGCTCAATCGCCTGATGCACCGTCAGGCGCGCATCGCATGCGTCGCAGGCCGCCGTCCAGCCACAGGCCGTGCAGAGCAGCGTCGGTGCATAACCGCGTCGATTGAGGAACACGAGCACCTGGCCGTCGGCGCTCAAATGACGCCGGATTGCGTCGATGGCGGGTGTCGAGATGCCCGCCTGCACGGCATTCACGCGCAGATCAATGAGGCCCAGGCGTGGCGCCTGCGCCTGGGCCGTGCGGCGCGGCAGCGTCAGGCGCTGATAGCGCCCTGCGGCGGCGTTGTGCAGGGTCTCAAATGCAGGTGTCGCCGAACCCAATACGACCGGCAGGCCGGCCTGTTGGGCGCGCACGATCGCAAGATCGCGCGCCGAATAGCGAAAGCCGCCCTCGTGCTGTTTGAAGGAGGCGTCGTGCTCCTCGTCGACGATAATGAGGCCGAGCGCGCGCACCGGCGCAAAGACCGCCGAGCGCGTGCCGAGCACGATGCGCGCATGGCCCGTGAAAGCCTGCCGCCACGCATCCAGGCGCTCCCGGTCGGTGAGACCGGAATGCAGGACCGCCAGCGGCGCCGCGAAGCGCTCGCGAAAACGGCCGACGAGCTGCGGTGTAAGCCCGATCTCCGGCACCAGGATCAAGGCGCCGCGGCCCTGCGCCAGCACGCGCGCGACCAGGTGCAAGTAGACCTCGGTCTTGCCGCTGCCGGTGATGCCGTGCAGAAGATAGGCGCCGAAGCTGTGCAGTCCCGCGCTGATCGCCTCAACGGCGCTGTGCTGCTCCGTATTGAGTGCAAATCCCTGCCCGGCAATTTGCGCCGGCACCGCGGCGCTCTTGAGCGGCTCATCGAGCGCGTCGACCCAGCCGCGCTGCGCGAGTGCGCGCAGAAGAGTGCGCGTGTTGGGCCCGAGCGCGGCGAGCTCATCGCTGTCACAGCCATTGCGCTCGAGGAGCTGCAACAACAGCGTGCGCTGCTGCGGTGCGCGGCGCGGCTCGCCGCGCAGCTGCGCGGCGCGCCCTGCGGCGCTCACGACCCAGCGCCTGCGCGTCGCGCTTGCGGGAGCGCCCAGCCGCAGCGCCTGCGGCAGCGCCGCCGCGAGCACCTCGCCGAGCGGATGGTGGTAATACTCGGCCGCCCACGTGAGCAGAGCGAGCATCGCTGCGTCGAGCACGGGCTCGGCGTCCAGGACCTCAAGGATGGGCTTCAAACGCTGCGGCGGAATTTCAGATGACGCAGCCTCTGCAATCACGACACCGATCAGGCGCTGCCGTCCAAAGGGCACGCGCACGCGCACCCCAGGCTGCAGCTGCTTGCCGGAAAACTCCTTCGGGGGCAGGTAATCGAATGGCCGCCGCAGTGGCACCTCGAGCACCACGCGCCAGACCGCGACTCTGCTCATGTTCTTAGAACACTTGACTAATCAGCTACTTATATGGGTACTGAGAGCGGGTCAACCGCAACGCTTGCATGCGCGTTATACGAAGCATGAGTGCCTTTGCTACGCTCGCGTCTGTTTATAACACGCCTGTCGCAATGCACGGCGACGTGGATATTACGGACTCGAACACCACCACCGGCTCGCGCGCGCTCAACCAGTTCTTGGCCAGCGTTGAACTGAAGGCATTTAAGATTGCACAGTCGGCGCTGCGTCACGAACACGACGCGCTCGATGCCGTGCAGGATGCCATGCTGCAGCTGACGCGGGCGTACGCGGATCGCCCGGCCGAGGAGTGGCGGCCGCTTTTCTACCGCATACTTGAGAATCGCATCCGCGACATGCAGCGCCGCCGCACCGTGCGCGCGCGCATCATGGCGTGGCTGCCGACCCACCGCGATGAGGAAGATGAAGAGGCCTTCGATCCCATCACGCAGGCGCCGAGCGAGGAGCTCACCCCGCCGCGGCGCCTGGAGATCGACGAAGCGATGACGGCACTTGAGAAAGCATTGCACGATCTGCCAAATAGACAGCGCCAGGCGTTTTTGCTGCGTAATCTTGAGGGGATGGATGTGGCCCAGGTGGCAAGCGCCATGGGCTGCTCGGAAGGCAGCGTGAAGACACACCATTTTCGCGCCCTGAAGGCGCTGCGCGCACGGCTTGGGGAGTTTTCGACATGACGCTCGAGAACCAGGAACTCGACGACTTCGAGAAGCGCACGCGTGCGCTCTTGGAGGAGAGCGTCACGCGCATCGACGGTCGCATTCGCTCGCGCTTGAATCAGGCGCGGCATGCGGCGCTTGCCGAATTGGAGCGGCCGCGCAAGCCGTTCTGGCGCAGCTTCGCCCTTGCGCCCGCCGCGGGAGTTTTGGCGGTGGTGGTGCTGGCGGTGGTGCTGTGGGTGCCGCGTCCGGGGCAGCTGCTGCCGGTCACCGAGGTGGCTTCGAATGCGGTGGAAGACCTGGACCTGATGGCCGATGGCGAAACATTTGATCTCATACAACAAGGAGACGGGGGTTTCTATGAATGGGCCGTCGCACAGGCGGACGCCGGACAGGAAGCGACCAGCTGATGTCCGACCGGCGCGCGACGTGCATCGCGTGGGCTCTGGGGGTGCTTGTGCTCACGCCCGTAGGCGCATCCGCCGACGATACGGACACCACCACCAAGGTTGCCAATCGCGCGCCCGAACCGCCGGCGGACCCCGAGCTTCTCGAGTATCTGGGCAGTGTGGATGCAGAAGGGCAGGAGTGGATGGATTATCTGGCTCGTACGGACATCGCGCAGGTCGTGAAGGCCAAGAAGCCCTCCGATCCCGGCGAGGATGCGGACAAATGAACCTGCTGCGTTCCATCGTAGCGGTCGTGCTGCTCGCGCTTGCCGTGCCCGCGTTCGCCCAGGCGCCGCCGGCAGCGGGCCCCGCAGCTCCCGTTGCCTGGTCAAACCTGTCGGTCCAGCAGCAGCAGCTGCTGCGCCCCTACGCCGGCCAGTGGCAGAATCTTCCGCCCGAACGGCAGGCCGCGCTCGCGCGCGGCAGTCAGCGCTGGATCGCGATGCCGCCGGAGCAGCGCACCCTTGCGCGCCAGCGCTTCGAGCAGTGGCGCGCGCTGCCGCCGCAGCGGCGTGCCGTGCTGCGCGAGCGCTTGGAGCATTTTCGCGCGCTGCCGCCCGATGAGCAGAACATCGTGCGCGAGAATTTCCACAAGTTTCAGAATCTGCCCGCCGAACAGCGACGCAGCCTGCGCGAGCGCTGGCAGAGCGCAACCCCCGCGGAACGCCAGAAAATGATCGCGCGGGTGCGCGCGCGGCGCCCCCCTCCGCTGCAGGAGCGCCGCAAGGAATAACGCGCCCTTAAGGGCGCGGCCGCACGACCAGCGGCACGTTGCACACGTCGATGCGTCCCGCCGGCACCTTGTACCACTCGTCGCGCCGGTTGCGCCGCGACTCCACGAGATCGGCGAATGTGCGCGTATCGGTGCGCATGATCTCAAGGTGTGAGCGCTCCGCCTCCGGCACATCGGCGGCAAGCCGCACCGAGTGAATGGCAGTGCGCTCCTCGGGCTTTTCGTAGAACCCGAGAGCTCCGGTGCCGCGCTTGAGCGTCGCAAGTTTCTCCATGCCTGCGACCACGCGTCCGATGAGTGCGACGTTGCGGTCGAGCTGCCGCGGCGCCTGGCCGATCACGACGTAGAGCTCCGTGCCGTTGCCGCTGTCGACATCGTTGTCGCGGCCCACTCCGACCATTGAGTAGCAGTGCACGAGCCACGCCAGGTGCGTGCGCGGCTCGCGCGCCGCCGGGAAGCCGTCCGCAAACCCGACTTCAGGAGCGTAGCTATCCGGGTCGGGCAGCGGCGTGAAGGCAAGCTCGTTTGCCGTGCGCGAGAATTCCGCGTCCAGGGTTTTCTGCGCGCTCCCGAGGGGGCGCGTGTGGTCCGGGTCGCTCCACTGCACGACGAAGTTGTCCTGCGCACGCACGATGGCGAGGCCATCGAAGTAGCGCTCGTGCACCAGCGCCTTGATATTGGCGACATGCAGCGGAGCAAACGCGGGATTGAGCTCGATGACCACGCGGCCGGCGGGCAGCTCCAGATACAGCGTGTTCTGCGGATCGAGGCTGCGCCAGTCGGCGCTCTTGGAGGCTGCTAGCACATCCGCCATCGTGCGCGGTTTGACCGCCGGCTGATCGACGCTTGCCGCGCCGTCCGCGAGCAGCGGAAAAATCGCCACCGCGAGCCAGGCGCTCTTCATCAGCCGACCGCCTTGATGGCTGCGATGAGCTCAGCCGCGGCCTTCTGCGCATCACCGTAGAGCATGCGGGTATTGTCGAGATAGAAGAGCCCGTTCTCGATTCCCGAGAACCCCGTCCCCTTGCCGCGCTTGATGACGATCACGTTCTTTGCCTTGTCGGCATTCAGGATCGGCATGCCGTAGATCGGACTCGACTTGTCGGTGCGCGCCACCGGGTTCACGACATCGTTGGCACCGATGATGAGCGCCACATCCGCGGTATCGAATTCCGAGTTGATCTCGTCGAGATCGGCGATGAGGTCGTAGGGCACTCCGGCTTCGGCGAGCAGCACGTTCATGTGTCCGGGCATGCGACCGGCAACCGGATGAATCGCAAATTTGACCATGACGCCGCGGTCGATGAGCAGCTGACACAGCTCCCAGATCTTGTGCTGCGCCTGGGCGACCGCCATGCCGTAGCCCGGAACGATGATGACTTTCTGCGCGAAGGCCATCATCACTCCGACGTCCGACGCATCGATCGGCTTCAGGCTGCCCTGCGGGCCTGCGCCGCTGACGGCGGCCGCGGTGTCGCCGAACCCCGAGAAGAGCACGTTGCCGAGCGAACGGTTCATCGCCTTCGCCATCAGCTGCGTGAGAAGCGTGCCGGCCGAACCGACCACGGTGCCGGCGATGATCATCGCGGCGTTGTTGAGCACGAACCCCTCGAAGGCGACGGCAAGTCCCGTCAGTGCGTTGTATAAGGAGATCACGACGGGCATGTCGGCGCCGCCGATTGGCAGCGTCATGCTGACGCCGAGCACCAGCGCCAGCACGAAGATGCCGGTGACGACGCCCGGGGAGGTGTTGACCTGCGATGCGACGAGCGCGCCGAGCGCGAGCGCAGCGATGAGGACGATGAGCGTCAGGAATTTCTGCCCGCCAAAGCGCAGGCTGCCGTGGATGAGCCCCTGCAGCTTGCCGAAGGCGATGGCGCTGCCGCTGAAGGATACCGCGCCGATAATGCCGCCGACCACGGCGAGAGTGCTGATCGCGATGCCCACGGCAGCGCCGCGATACAGCTCCACCGCGGCAATCGCCGCCGCCGCACCGCCGCCCATGCCGTTGTAGAGCGCGATCATCTGCGGGATATCGGTCATGGCGACACGCTTGCCGCTCCACCATGCGAGCGAGGTGCCGACGACGATGGCCGGGATGATGAGCTCGTAGTTCGTCATGCCCGGGTACAGGAAGGTGACGAGCGTCGCGACCAGCATTCCGGCGCCCGCCCACAAGATGCCGCTTCTGGCGGTGACGGGCGAGCTCATGCGCTTCAGGCCCATGATGAAGAGCACCGCGGTGACGAAGTAGCTCGCCTGGATGAGAAGGTCGGCGCTGGCGATTGCGCTGATCACGGCGCCCCCTTCGCGTCCTTCTTCGCGCGCGCCCCGCTCGCCTTGAACATCTCCAGCATGCGCTCGGTGACGACGTAGCCGCCGACGGCATTGCCGGACGCCAGCAGCACGCCGACGAAGCCGATTATTTTCTCGAGCGGCGTATGTGCCTCGCCGAGCGCCACCATCGCGCCGACCAGCACGATCCCATGCACGAAGTTCGAGCCCGACATGAGCGGCGTATGCAGGATGACCGGTACGCGCGCGATGACCTCGTAGCCTGTGAAGGCGGCGAGCATGAATATGTAGAGGGCAATGATTCCGGTCATGCTGGCACCTGCTTGTCGAACGCGAGCCTGCTGGCCTCGTGTTTGATGACGCCGTCGTGAGTCAGGCACGACTGCGCAAAGACCTCATCGTTCCAGTCGATCTTCAATTCGCCCTTGTCGATGGCGGGCTTCAGGAAGTTCAGGAGGTTGCGGGCGTACATTTCGCTCGCGTTATAGGCGAGCGTCGCGGCAACGTTGAGCGGCCCCACGATCGTCACACCGCCGTGATCGACGACCTCGCCCGCGCGCGTCAGCTCGCAGTTGCCGCCCTGTTCGGCCGCGATGTCGACGATGACCGCACCCGGCCGCATGCGCTCGACCGCCACGCGCGAGATGATCCTGGGAGCCGCGCGGCCCGGGACTGAGGCGGTCGAGACGACCACGTCGGCCGCGGCTATGCGCGCATCGAGCACCTCCTGCTGGCGCTTCTTTTCCTCATCGGTAAGCTCGCGCGCGTAGCCTCCCTGGCCGTCGGCGCTGACGCCCGTGTCGACGAATTTCGCACCCAGCGACTTCACCTGCTCGCGCGTCGCGCTCCTCACGTCATAGGCCTCGACGATCGCTCCCAGGCGCCTTGCGGTTGCGATGGCCTGCAATCCGGCAACCCCGGCGCCAATCACCAGCACCTGCGACGGACGGATGGTGCCCGCGGCGGTGGTGAGCATCGGCAGGAACTTCTGCAGGTGGTTTGCGGCAATAAGCACCGCCTTGTAGCCCGCGATCGATGCCTGCGAGGAGAGCGCATCCATCGACTGCGCACGCGAGATCCGCGGCACGAGCTCCATCGCGAAGCTCGTGATGTGCCGCTCGCGCAGTAAGGCAATCTCCGCCTGGCGCGCATGCGGCTGCATGAAGCCGATGACGATCGCGCCTGCTTTGAGCGTGCCGATTTGCTCGACGCCGAGCGGCTGCACGGTGAGCACCACGTCTGCGCGCTCCAGTACCGCGGCACCTGAATCGAGCCATTCGACATTCTTGTAGGCCGAATCGATGAAGCGTGCGCGCGTGCCGGCGCCGCGCTCCATGACGATACGCGCGCCGCTTGCGGCAAATTTATCCGCGACCTCCGGAACCAGACTGACGCGGCTCTCGTGCGGCGCTGTCTCGCGCAGCGCACCGATGATTACAGGCATGCGTATCTCTTATCGCGGATTTTTGGGCGCTGTGGCCACGCCGCTTTAAACTTCAGTGAAATTAAGATCTTGCAGCGTTGAATTCTTGCACAATTCTGCCGTATCTTACAGCTGGTATGTTAGGCATCGATCTGGACCTGGCCGATGGCGGCTATAACGAGGACCTGCGCATCATCGCGACACCCGCGGCGCGCGGGCTCGGGCAGCTCGTGCTGCGCACGGACATCTCGGGAATGCCGCTCGAGTGGATCGACTACCGCGAGTCGGCGCGGCTCTATCATCAGGAACAGGTCGCATACACCTGCGGATCGCTGCTCTACAAGCTCTACGGCGGCATGAACGCCCGTACCGGGCGGCGCACCGTGCTCGAGGTGAATTCCATCGTCGCGACCATCGGACATACGGGCAATCCCGGCAATACCCGCCACGATTATGTCCCGCCGCTCAATAACCAGACGCTGTTCCGCAGGGATGCCTACATCTGCATGTACTGCGGCATGCGCTTTGCGGCGCGCGAGCTCTCGCGAGACCATATCCGTCCGTTCAGTCAGAAAGGCACGGACGTGTGGACGAACGTCGTCGCCGCCTGCCGCCGCTGCAACAATCAGAAGGCCTCGCGCACTCCGGAGCAGGCAAAGATGCAGCTCATCGCCGTGCCCTTCACGCCGACCTACGCGGAATACATCTTCCTGAAGGGACGGCGCGTGCTGGCGGATCAAATGGAGTATCTGCTCGCGCACTTTCCGCGCTCGAGCCCCCTGCACGCGCGCATCCAGCACTGGCTGTCGTGATGCGCCGGCGTTTGGCTTGAGCGCGCCCCAGCACGGCTCCCGTGTTTAATCCGCCGCACGCCGCGGGCGGCGCTGCACGTCAAGGGGCGAATTTGATCTATCTCATCGACGCCTCGGTCTACATCTTTCGCGCCTACTACTCGGAGCTGCCCGCGATGATGGACCGCGACGGCAATGCGGCGCATGCGGTGTTCGGCTTTGCGCGCTTTCTCTCCGACCTCGTGGAGAGGGTGCGCCCGACGCACATTGCGGTGGCGTTCGATCAGCGCCTTTCCAGCTCCTTTCGCAACCGCATCTATCCTGCCTACAAGGCCAATCGCGAACCACCGCCACCGGGGCTGGAGCTGCAGTTCCAGCGCTGCCGCGAGTTCTGCCGGCACCTGGGGGTCGCCGCGTTCATCAGCCCCGAATACGAAGCGGACGACATCATCGGCACGCTCGCCGCCATGATGCGCCGCGCGGGAGTCTGCTCGGTCGTCATCACGCGCGACAAGGATCTGGCGCAGCTCATTCGCGATGGCGACCACTATTGGGACTACGGACATCGCGAGCGCTTTGGCTACGACGACATCGAGAAGCGCTTCGGTGTCATACCCGAGCGTTTTGCCGATTACCTCGCGCTCACCGGTGACAGCGTGGACAACATCCGCGGCGTGCCGGGTGTCGGCCCCAAGACTGCCGCGGCGCTCATGAAGGAATTTGCCTGTCTTGAGGATCTGTATGCCGGACTTGAGCGCGTGGCGCGCCTCAAACTGCGCGGGGCGACGGGCCTGCCCGAGCGCCTGCTGCTGCACCGCGAAGCGGCATTTCTCGCGCGCCGGCTCACGCTGATCGCCTGTGACATGCCGCTGGAAGTCGATGCCGGCGCCCTGCGCCGCCGCGAACTCGACAGCTCAGCGCTCACGAGTTTCTACGATCATCATGGATTCGGGCCGCTGCTGCGACGCCAGAGCGAGCGCCTGGCGCAGATCCCGCTCGCCTGAAAAGCAGCCGATCCGCTACGGCGCGCGTTGTGCGCTGATGCAGCCGAGAGGCTCCGCGGGGCCGGTTGCACCTTGCGACTCGAGGCGAATGGCCCGCGGCGTCAGCGCGGCAGCGGGGAATTGCAGGAGCCAGCTGCCATCGGTCTGACGGCGTGCGCTGTAGCCGCGTGCCGCGAACGCCTCGCCCTCGGGGCCGAGCGCGACGACCGTACGGTCGCTCGCTACGCCGGCGACCCGCAGCGCGACGCGCTGCGTATCCGCGGCATACTTGACCGGCGTGCAGTACGCGCCGCGGGCGAGCGGCAGCGTGTTGAAGAATTCGGTCCTATCAAGGTCGGGCTCTGCAAGCCCCCGCCAGTACCAGCCGCTGGCAGCCCCGATAATGCCGATCCCGACGAGGGACGCGGCGAGGCGCCAGTGTTTGAGCGGCACGCGCGCGGGGGTCGCGCGCGCAACGACGGCGCCCTCATTGCGCGGCATGTGCTTCTCGATCGCGCGCCAGGACTCGACGTCGTCAACGCATTCCACGCATGACATGAGGTGCAGCTCGAACTGTTCCTGCGCGCTCTCATCCAGGCCGCGCGCGACGTAGGACGCCGCCGTGAGGTTCGCTTTGAAACGCATGTGATCCATGATTGCCGCTATCCTTCTGAGGCGTGCGCCGCAAGGCTCGGCGCGCGAGACATTCCATGTTTACGCAGGATTTCGCCGAATCGCTGGCGCGCGCGCCACAGCACCTGATTGAGCTGCAGGCTTGTGAGGTTGAGCGACTCGCAGATGGAGACGCGCGCTTCCTCGCGCAGATAAAACCGCTCGAGCACTTCGCGGTCGCGGTGCCCGGGAAGCTCTTCGATGAGCTCGCGCACCGAACGGGCGAGCATGTCGTGGTCGATGCGCTCTTCCAGCGATAGCGTTTCGTCGCGCAGGTTCGTCATGAGTTCGCGGTCATTGTCGTGCTGGTGCGCGAGCTCGCCGCGCCAGTACGCGGCGGCAAGCTTGGTCGCCGTGCGGTACAGATAGCCGCCGAGGTTGCTCGGGTCATCGAGGCCATCCGAGCGGATCTTCTTGATCGCCTGCAGGAAGGTTCGCTGCAGCAAGTCCTGGGCGGCATCCGGATCGATGCGCCGCTGCTGGAACACCTGCAGCAGCGGGCGGCGGAATTTGAGGTACAACTCTTCCTGCAATTCACTGCGGTCGGCAATGGCGGCGACCAGGGAAATGCTTCCCTCGCGGCTGTGGGCCGTGTCAGTTGGAATAGTGTCGCTATAGCTCATCGACGCTCTTTCTGCTCCGGGATTGGCCGGCGGCAGACTCGTGCGGATCTCTCCCCTCGTGAGAGCGTACACGCATCGGCCAGCGGGACACCACTTAGGTATGGGGCTCGCAGCCCCGGAAGCGAGCGCCGGGGGCTCTGCGCCATTCGTCCCTTGATGACGCGTGCCAGGAACTCGTCCGTCGAGAAGCTAGCATACAGCGGATTCGCCCAGATGCCCGCCAGCACGCCTGCCAAGATAGCGGTCGAGTTTGAGCTCCCGTTGGCAATGGCATATCCGCCCGGGCCGGCCGTTGCGCCGAGGACACAGGCGCTCGGAGACCCGAAATTAAGTCCCTCCGGAATCGAGGACGTGCCGGGGGAGATCCGATCCCCGTCGCCGATCGGAACCGCCCGCACAATGCGCCGGAATCGGTACGCGGCCGGGTAGCCCGCTTGAGCCTCTCCCTTGTTAGGCACGCTCGCGACGATGATCGCCGCCCGCGGTGAATCGGGCCGCTCGGCTATTTCCGCGAAAGCCGCGTCGAGTTCGGGAGTGCTCACATTCCAGTGGGCGCTGAAGCTCAGAATCTTCGCCCCCATGCGCGTGGCGTATTCAAGCGCTCGTTGCAGCCGAGCCGGATCGACGCGGGTGTCGCCTGCGCAGCCGACGATGCGCAGCACCATCACGCGCGCGCCGTCCGAGCCGGCTGCAGCCATGCCGATTCCGCGGTTGCGCTCCGCGGCAACCAGGCTTGCCATGAACGTGCCGTGGCTGGGCTGATCCCGGCACTCGCCCTGCGGCGCGGCGATGGGGCGATTGTCGACGAAGTCCCACCCATGGACGTCATCGATGTACCCATTGCCGTCGTCGTCTACGCCCGGCTTGCCGTGCGCCTCGGCCTCATTGGTCCAAAGACGGTTACGCAATGCGGGATGATCGATCGCGGCGCCGTCGTCAAAGATGGCGACGATAACCGGATGCTTTACGGGCCGTGCGCTCCAGGCGAGCGAGCCTGCAACGTAGTCAACCCACCATTCATTGCCGTTGCGGTAGGCGCAGTCGCTGTCGGTGGGATCATCAACCGAAGACGCCGGGAGCAGCGTCGAGCAGCTTTGCGGCTGGCAGGCAAAGTCTGCCGCGGCCTCGGCAGCCGGCCTCGTTTGCGCGCTGGCGACGGCGAAGGATGCCAGGCAAAGGATTGCAGCTGCGACGGCATTACGGGCCATGCCGCCATTCTAAGAAGAGAGGCGAGTCTCTGACGAGACTCGCCTGCCGGCGCGCGCGTTTACCGGGCTTCAGTTGTTTTCAGTGTGAATCGTGCCGTCCTGGTCGAGCTGGACATTGCCGTTCGTGCCGGCGTCCAGCAGAACGATGATGGCGCTGTCCGTGCCCGTCACGTTTCTGGGAAAGATCAGGAAATGGTGCGGCTCGCCGTGGAGCGTGCCCAGGCCATACCAGTGTTCGTATTCATAGTAGGGCTCCGCCGACTGGGTGAAATTAGACATCGCAAGCAGCGCGGAGCTGGAGGGTTGACCTGGAATGCAGGCAAAGTCGGCCGGAACGGTCGCCATCTGAACTCCGGCCCGATACTGCAGCGTGAGCTCGGACCAGCCGGCGGGCCAGGCTTGCGTGGCGCTGTTGATTGGCTGGAACGCATAGCTCAATCCGTCAGCAGCGAGCGATCCGGGCGAGATGGCAAATTGAAGCCCGACCTGGGTCTGCTCCGCCGGATCAAATCCCTGCTCGATGCAGTTGCTTTGCACCGTCCACTGTTGGAAGAAGTACGCCGGCACAGCGGTGGTCTGTGCCACAACGGCGGATGGAACAAAGGCGCCCACAGAAAGCGCGCAAATAGGCAGCAATAAAGCACCAATGCGGAGCATCGGAATCTCCTCGGGGTAGTGCGGAAGAATGATCCGCAGCTGTTAACTGCCCTGAGGACTCGATTTATCTCAGCATTGGCTCTCTATATTTAGGGCGCGGCGTCGGGCCAGCCGAATAGAGCAAAGCCTGCCCAATCATGTGCACCGTACGTGGATGCGTGCTCAAGTTGTGCGCGGCGCAAAGCTGCAGCCGCAGGCAGGCGTTCGCGTAACAGGTATTTGTAGAACGTCTGCATGAAGGACGCTGTGGCTGCATCGTCGATGCGCCAGTAGCTGGCGAGGACGGCGGTGGCGCCCGAGGCGAGGAAAGCCTGTGCCGGGCCGAGCACGCCCTCGCCCGGCAGAAGCCGGCCGCGCGAGGTTTCGCAGGCGCTCAATACCACGAGGCGCGCGGCGGTTTTGATGGCGAGAATGTCGAGCAGGCCGAATTCGCCGCCCGCATCACTCGTTTGTCCGTCGCGCGTCAGCGCGAGCGCCGACAGGCGCGGCCGCAGCGCATCGACGTAGCCGTGAGTCGCAATGTGCAGCACATCGGGCGCGGCGCTCGCGGCCTCGCGTACGGCGCTCGGCGTTGCCCTGCAGCCGAGATGCAAGTCGATACGGCTCGCGGGTAAAGCTGCGCGTGCGAGAGCCGCGATCGCCAGCACTTCAGTGCGCGACCCGGGAAGCCGCGGCAATGATTCGTTGCGGTCCGGCGCCGGCGGCGCGCCTGCCTGGCCGGAACATTCACGGCGCCACGCAGCCGCCTGAAATATTGGATCACCGATGAGCTCGAAGCGTGGCGCAGTATCCGCTGCATGGCGCACATCGGGGTGATGCATCATGAAGAGCGCCGAGGGCATGAGCGCAGTTTCGGCATGCTGCAGCACGAGTGAGCTGCGCGGGTCGTGCGACCAGGGCAGCACGGCAAAAGGCACGGTGTGCAGCGAATCATCGGCGATAAAGATGACGCGCGTTCTCGTCACGCGCGCTGTCAGCGGCCACAGTACGAGCTGGCCTAGATTTTTTGCCGTGCGCGCGATGTCCGCAGCGGCGCCTTCCGGATCGTGCAAGCGCTCGTAAAGATCCGCCGCGGCCGCCGTGATGCGCTTGCGGCTGCCGAGTCGCACGACTTGAATGGCGCCGGCATCGATGACAAATGCATACATGTCGTTGTGCCCAGTCGCGTATTCGACGAGGGTTGCGCCCAGCCGATTGAGCTGCGGCACCAGTTGCGTTTGAGTAACGGGCTCGGAGAGCTGCCGAGCGTCTATCGACGCGGTTTGCAGCTGGCGCACCGCCGCGCTCCATTCAGCGCCAGTCGTCGTGGACGCGGCGACGGCCGCCACGCGCGGCAGAAGTTGCTGATAACTCGGCGCCGGACGTGCGCGCGCGGCGAGCGGATCGTTATCGCGCGCCTGGCTGATGGCGTACTGCAGACTGCGCGCGCGGCCGCGTTCGGAGACTGCGAACGCGGCCCAGACGCGGCTTTGCGCGTCATCGCCGGCCGTGGTCGCATCTGCAACCATGGCGTCCGTCAGCTCCTCAAACACGCCATGTTGTGTTGCGAGGAATGTCGCGCGTGTCTCGGCGTCGAGGTCATCGAGCGGCACCTGCTCGATGAGGTTCGCGGCAGTGCGTAGAATCTCTATGGCGTCAGTTCGGTCGCCGGCCTCCTCAAGACCCAGCGCGAGCACCTGCAATGCGCCGATGACTTGACCGACGTCGGCGCGCGCGCTGCCCAGGAGGAGCGCGCGCGTGCTATTGCGGCGTGCCTCAGCCGGCTGTCCTGCCAGAAGCGCCGCGCGCGCGAGCCCGAGATAGGAGACTTCGCGGTTTTGATTGGTCGGCGCGAGTTTGGCTTGATCCGCCACTGCGAGCGCGCGGGTGAAGGACGCGCGCGCCCGCGCCGGGTCTGCCGCATCGATGTAGGCGAAGCCGGAGGCATTTGCCAGGCGCAATTGCAGGCGCGGCGATGAGGCATATGCCCCGGCGGCGCTGAGGCAGCGTTGCGCGGTTGCCGCGTCTGCCTCAAGCGCGGCGGCATAGTTGATCGCGAGCAGCGCACGGAACACGGCGCCGGCGCTGTCCGCCGACAGTGTCGCTGGCGCGGGCAGATCTTCGCAGGCTGCGCTGACGACGCCGGCCGTACCGGCTGCGCCAGCGTGCATCTGCTCGGGCACTGCCGCTACGGACCTCGTGCCCGCAGGGTCTGCGGCTGCAGCCGCGAGCATCGCGGCGCAGTCGTGCGACAGCGCGCGATCGAGGTAAACAACAGCGTCAGCCACGCTGCCGACATGAACGAGAATGTCCCCCAATGTCGAAAGCGCCCGGCGTGCGCCATCGCAATCATCGATGCTCGCGTACAGGCGAATGGCCTGCAGCTGCGATTGTTCACCGAGGCTGAATAGGCCGCCGACGTAGCCTTGCAGGCGGCCAAGATTGTCCCAAATATCCGCCGCCAGGCGCGGCGCCACATCCGGACTCAAGGATTGCAAGGCGCCGGCGAACTCGTGCAGCGCCGCTGCATTGTCGCCCGTGTCTTCGGCGATCCCCGCAAGGTTCTGCTGTGCGCGCGCATGGCATTCCCAATCGCGCAAGGCCTGGCACTGCGCGGCGGCGCGCATGAAAAATGCGCTGGCGGCCCGGGAATCGCCGCTCGCGAACTCCAGGAAGCCGCGCAGAATCATGAGCCGCGCAAGCTCGCGTGCGCCAAAGTGCGCGCGCCGGGCAAGGGCGGCGGACAGATCCAAAAGTTGCAGGGCGTAGGCGCGCCGCGCACGCGGTTCCACGTCCGCGGAGTCCACGACGATCGTCGCCTGCAGTTCGGCAAGGGCGCTGCGCACACCGGGATCGGCATCCGGCCCAAAATCCATGAGCGCACGCGTTGCCAGCACGAACCCATCGCGACTGCGCCGCAGCTGCCGGTAGGCAAGCTGCGCCATCGCCTGGCGCGCTTCGGCGGAACGGCGCCGGTCGATGTGATCAAACCCTCTGGCTGCGCTGAGGTAATCATCAAAAGCGGCCTGCCAGCGCCGCGCGCGCGTCGCGGCGCCCGCAGCGGCGAAAGCCCGCTCAGCGCTGAGCCTTGCCCGCGCGGAAGGCGCGACGATTTCGCTCGACACGCAGACCTCTCCCGTGATTTCGGGCGAATCGCGCGAAACAATGCGTAGCGTGTAGGAGTGCGCAAGGCGGGAGTCCGCAAGGAGTGTCATCTCGCCGTAGCGTTCGACGGGCGAGGCGCTGGCCACGCTCGCGGCGCCATCGATGAGCTCCGCGGCCAACGAAATGCCGCGCTGCCGTACAGCTACCAAGAGCGTCCCGCCTTGCGGGGTGGACACCGGCAATGTCATCGGCAGGGCTGCGCTTACGGGGACGCAGCGCTCAGCCAGGATCGGCCGTGGCGGCGCTTCGGGTGCGCTGCAGCCATGCAGCATGGCTGCCAGCAACGTGCAGGCGGCCCATTGCGGGCGGCTCAAACATGCGCTGGTGAATGCGGCCATCCTGAGCCTTGTCCCGGGCTGTCGCGGCGAGGCGCGTCGCCCGCTTCTACCCTATAACGGGGGTCCGGGCCAAGGATTGCGTCATGAGCGGCTGCGAGCTTGGCCAAGAAGTTTACGGCTACGGTATGCTTGATGGGCTCAGTTGCGAATCCTCCGAAGAAGGAATGGTTATGGCCCACGAGGACATCAAATCGGTCTTGCTGGAAGAGCGCAGTTTTCCGCCGTCCGATGAGTTCGCCGCGCGTGTCCGCTTAACGCGCTCACGGGCCGACGCCCTTTATAGGAAAGCGGCCGCCAACTACCTCGGGTTCTGGGCGGACCTCGCCCGGCGCGAACTTGTGTGGCACACCCCCTTTACGCAAACGCTCGACGACTCGAGCGCCCCCAATTTCCGCTGGTTCGCGGATGGGCGCCTGAATGTCTCGCACAACTGCCTCGACGTGCATCTTGCGGAGCGCGGCCATCAAACGGCGCTCATTTTCGAGGGCGAGCCCGGCGATACGCGCCGCCTGAGCTATCGCGAGCTGCACGCTGCGGTGTGCCGCTGCGCCAACGCCCTGAAGGCTCAGGGCGTGCGCTTGGGCGACCGCGTCGTCATCTACATGCCGCTCGTTCCCGAGGTCGTGATCGCGATGCACGCTTGTGCGCGCATCGGCGCGGTCCACTCGGTGGTGTTCGGCGGCTTTTCGGCGTCATCGCTCAAGGACCGCATCGAAGATGCGGGCGCGAAGCTGCTGATCACCGCCGACGGCGGGCGGCGCGGGGGAAACATCATCGAGCTGAAAGCCGCAGCCGACCAGGCACTCGCCGGGGGCTGCCCGACGATTGAACGCGTCATCGTGTTGCGGCGCACGAGTGAGGCGGTGCACATGGATGCGCAGCGCGACGTGTGGTGGCACGACGTGGTCGAAGGACAGTCGCCCATTTGCGAGCCTGAGCCGGTGGAGGCGGAGCATCCGCTCTTTCTGCTCTACACGTCAGGCTCGACGGGCAAGCCCAAGGGCATTCAGCATTCAAGCGCAGGCTACCTGCTCGGCGCAAAGCTCACGGCGCAATGGGTCTTCGACCTGCGCCCCGACGATGTGTTCTGGTGCACGGCCGATGTGGGCTGGGTCACCGGGCACAGCTACGTTGCCTACGGTCCGCTGGCGGCGGGCGCCACGGTCGTCATGTACGAAGGCGCCCCGACCTGGCCGGACGGGGGACGCTGGTGGAAGATCTGCCAGGAGTACGGCGTGACCATCTTCTACACGGCTCCGACGGCCATCCGCGCTCTGATGAAGCTCGGGGACGAGCTTCCCGCGCGCTACGACCTCTCAAAGCTGCGGCTCCTCGGCAGCGTCGGCGAGCCCATCAATCCGGAGGCGTGGATCTGGTACCAGCGTGTGATCGGGCGCGGCCGCTGCCCCATCGTCGACACCTGGTGGCAGACCGAGACGGGCGCGATCATGATCTCGCCGCTTCCCGGCGTCACCGCCACCAAGCCCGGATCGTGCACGCGGCCGCTGCCCGGTATCGATGCGGACATCGTCGACAATCGCGGCGAGCCGATCATCCGCCCCGCGGTAGGCGGCTATCTCGTCATCCGCAGGCCCTGGCCGTCAATGCTGCGCACCATCTGGGGCGACAACGCGCGTTATCTGAGTACCTACTGGAAAAAGTTTCAGAATCGCTTTTATGTCGCAGGCGACAGCGCCCATCGCGACAAGGACGGCTACTACTGGATCATGGGGCGGATCGATGACGTGCTGAACGTCGCAGGGCACCGGCTGGGAACGATGGAAGTGGAATCCGCGCTGGTCTCGCACCCGCGCGTGGCGGAGGCAGCCGTCGTCGGCAAGCCGCACGAGATCAAGGGCGAGGCCATTTTCGCCTACGTCGTCTGCCGGGGCGCGCGCCCCGCGAGCGCCGACACGCATGCGTTCACGCTGGAGCTGCGCGAGTGGGTGGGCAAGGAGCTGGGAGCTATTGCCAAGCCGGATGAAATCCGCTTCGCCGACAATCTGCCGAAGACGCGCTCGGGGAAAATCATGCGCCGCCTGCTGCGAGCGCTCGCGCGTGGCGAGGAAATAAGCCAAGACATCTCGACTCTCGAAAATCCCGCGATCATCGACCAGCTGCGTGGCGTTGAGCCCACCGCAGCACCCGCCGCTGCCGCCAAGAAGCCAAGCACTGCCCGGCGCGCGCAACCGGCCGCGCCAAAAAAGAGTGCCGCGCGCAAAGCCGTTGCGCGCAAGAAGCCCGCGCGCAAAGCCACTAAGAAGTCCGCGCGCAAAGCCGTCCCGGGTAAAGGCGCCGCCGCCCGTGCGCGCGTGCAGCGATCCGCCCGCAAGAGCGCGGTGCGCAGGCCGCGCGTTCGCAAGCCGGCGCGCAAGCGCTGAAGTAGCGCCATGGGCATGCCATGCAAGCTCTGACAAAGCCCGCACTCGATCCGCTCACGCTCGTCGCGCAGAATTCATCGGGCTATCCGCAACCGTATCGATCGCGCGTTCTGCCGCGCGAGAAGCGGCGCCTCGGCGATGCGCTTGGACTGACGAAGATCGGCGTGAACCTCACGACTTTGCCTCCCGGCAAAGAGTCGTCCATGCGGCACTGGCATACGCACGAGGATGAGTTCGTCTACATCGTCGCAGGGGAAGTCGTGCTGCGCACGGATGCAGGCGAGCAGGTCTTGCGCGCCGGGATGTGCGCCGGCTTTGCTGCAGGCGATGCGAACGGTCATCAGCTCATCAACCGCAGCGGCGCCCTTGCGGTGTATCTCGAGGTCAGCAATCGCGTCCAGCCGGGAGACAGCACTTTTTATTCGGATGCGGACGTCGATCTGGTGTGGAACGGGCCGCTCGCGCCCGGGCGCTTCGCGCGCCGCGACGGCTCGGCCGTCTGATCAGTTGGCGGCGATGAGTCGCAGGTTGAAGGTAACCGTCACCTCATTGCCCACCCACTCGGTCGACTTCCAGTCGCCCTGACCGACGCCGAAGTCGAGCCGCCTGATCACCGTCTTGCCCACCATGTAGAGCACCTGCCGGCCCTGTTCGCTCGCGCTCTTCAGCGTGAAGGGGACCTGCACCGCGCGCGTCACGCCGCGCAGGGTAAGCGAACCGGCAGCTGCGTACGCGCCGCCTGCGGTTTTGCTGATCTGCGTCGCGGCGAAGCGCGCCTGCGGGAATTTCGCGACGTCGAAGAGGTCCGCTTCGCGCAGCGTGTCATCGCGCTCCTTGTCGTCGGTGTTAAGCGCCGCGACATCCACCGTTACCTCCAGATGCGCGGCTGCGAGGTTGTCGTCGGCAAAGGCGAAATTGACGGTGAATTTGGGGAAGTGGCCCTTGTTCTGCGCGCCGGCCTGCACGAAGCCGAAGTCAAGCGTGCTCTTGGCGGCGTCGAGCGTGTAGGAGGGCACGGCGGTGCCGGCGGCGCCCGCAGCGCTCGCGGCCAGCAGCATCGCGAGCGCAGCGAGGGGCCGCGCGAGCCGGAATTGGCGGATCATCGAAGACTCCTTCAGGGGATTTTTGAAAAGGGCAGCATCCGGCGCAACACCGTATCCTTCAGCACGAAGTGGTGTTTGAGTGCGGCGAGGAGGTGCAAGGTGGCAACTGCACCCAGCGTCCAGGCCAGGGCTTCGTGCGTCTCCAGCATGGCCTCGTAGAGCGGGCGGTTCTTCGCCACCAGATCCGGAAGCTGAAACAGATTGAACCAGCTCACCGGGAAGCCGCGCGCGGAGGACATGATCCATCCCGAAATCGGCATCGCGAAGATGAGCGCGTAGAGCGCCGCATGCGTGAAGTTGGCGAGAAAGCGCTCGTAGGGTTTGAGGGTGAGCGGCAGCGGGGGTGTCGGATTGATGAGCCGCCACGCAAAGCGCACCACCGCCAGCATCAAAATCGTGATACCCACTGATTTATGACGCGCGAGCAAGGCGAGCTTTGCCATGCCATGCCGGTCGCTCGCCAGGAGCGCCAGGGTCACCTGCGTGATGATGAGCGCCACAATGAGCCAGTGCAGGAATTGGGCGACGCCGCCCCAGCGGGCGGTAGTATTGCGAACTTGCATGGAGCCCAAGCTTATGCCGATGCAGGCCGCTTGCAACATCCGCGCGCTGTGGATCATCGCTGCAGCGCTGAGCGTTGCCGGCTGCGCCACACGGGCGCACAAGAGCGAGCCCATGATCCGGAGCGCACCGCCTCAGGGTGAGGCGGCTCCCTCCGCGCAGGCCTATGAGGTGCTTGGGCCCGAATCGCTCCTCATCGTGCGCGTCTATCGCGGCGGAACACTCTCCCGCGCCGGCCACAATCACATCGTCGCGTCGCATGATCTCTCGGGAACCGTGCACGTGGCGCCGGATCTTGTGCGCTCGAGCTTTGAACTTGAGCTGCCGGTGGCGTCACTCACCGTCGATGAGGCGGAGCTGCGCGCCGCGCAGGGCGCGGACTTCGCCGCGGATGTTCCCGACAGCGCGCGGGATGGCACTCGCCGCAACATGCTGGGGCCTGCGGTCCTGGACGCGGAACATTTTCCAAAGGTCACCCTGCACTGCGAGGCGCTGGAGTTGGACGCTGGCCGCCTCATGTCACGCGTGCAGGTCGGCATCCGCGGCCAGCTGCACACCGTTACGGTTCCGGTGAGCTATACGCTGAGCGCGCACGAGCTCCTGGCGCAGGGTGAGTTCACTTTGAAGCAGACGGATCTCGGGCTTGCGCCCTTTACGGCGCTGCTTGGGGCGCTCGCGGTGCAGGATGAGATGCAGTTGCAATTTCACATTGTCGCGCGCACGCAGGAGCCGCGCGGCCCGTAGCGAATATTCAGTCCCGCAACCGCGCTTGCCGAAAGCTGCGCTCCGATTTCAGTGGGCCGGGCAGCTTGCGCCGACCCATTTGCCCGCGTAGGTCGCGACACCGCGCATTGTTTGGCCGTTGCCAGTCAATACAACCGTCATTGAACCTGTGCCATTCTCCGAATCGAGAACGTGGATTTGTCCATGGACATCCGCCGTCATGCCGGAGTTCTTGCCGAAGTCGCATCCAGTTCCCTGCAACTCCATGTCGGTGCCGGTTGAATTCAATACGGTCCAAGTGCAGTTGTCGCCGGAGCCGTTCGCCCATGGATTGGTATTCAATGAATTTGCGGTTACACAAGATTTGTAAGTCGTCGTTTGTGGCGCTGCCTTCATCATTGCTGCCATTTGCGGCGGAAGGTCGGTCCACGTGATGGCCTTGGTCATTTGCCAAAGACCAGTCTTGACGTTGAGTGGCTGGAACTGTCCGGCGGCCGCAAATACGACGCAAGCTGCCGAAGCGAGCGCAACAACCAAGAGTATCTTTCGCATTTTATTCTCCATCAGCATAGTCGGCCACACTCGTGGACCGGGTACTGCGTGTGCCGGTCGTTTCCGCCCCGCTGGACTTACCGAGCGTTTTGGATGGTTGTGATCTGTGCGTTGACCGATTTTGCGTTAATGATGCTCCTCATTGCAGCGGCTCGGCAATCAGGGGTGTTGGGCGCGCGTGGCGCGCCGTTCGCGAGCTCAAGGCGCACGGCCGAGCGTCAACTTTCATCCTCCAGGAAGAGCAGCGCCGTGCCCTCCGGAGCCGTGAGCAGCCCATTGGCCCTCGCGTCCAATCCATGCGGCGGATCGCGCCACGTGCCCAGTGCAAGGTCGCGCAGCTTTCCAAGGCGCTCATGCATACCCTGATCGCGAAACACCAGCATCGGCCGATCATGCGTGCGCGGCGCATGAAAGGCGATGTCGAGATGGTCGCTCGTGAGCGCAAGATGCGGGTACGGCAAGTCAGTCTCCTCGGTCGCGACGAATCCGCAGCGCTCCCAATACGCCTTGGCCGCGGCGAAATCCGTGCTTGGCATGCTGAACTCCTCGAAATAGCCGCACAAAGATACGCGCTGCGGGCGCCGTGGTACCGGCGAGTAAGTACGCGCCTCGATGAGCGCGAGCATCTGGCCCGCGGGATCCTTAAGACCGATGGTGTTGAATTCGTGCTCGGCGGTGCGCTGATACGCAAGCTGTAAGCCCTGGGACTGAAGCTCGCGCCCGTAGTGCGCAAGGTCGGCGTGCACGAAGGTGAGCGTGGGCGAGTCAAATGCGCTCTGGTGCAGCCCCAGGAAAATTCGCCCGTCCGTCAGGACGCCATAGGGATGCGGCCAGGTATCGGCGGTCTGCGCCTGCGAGAAGCCGAGGCGCTCGTAGAACTCGACCGACGCGCGAATGTCGGCGGTGCTGATGCCGATCTCATGAAAGCGGCCGAGCACGCCCGCTGCGTCTTTATGCCGAGGCGTCGCGCGCCGCGCCGGCCGGGAAGAGACCGCGCTCGAATTGCGTCCATCCCTGGCAGTGCTGCGCGATCAGATCCGCAAGGGCGCGGGCGTGTTCGGGGCGGGCGTTGAGAGCGGGTACGAAGAGGAAGCGGCGGCCGCCGGCGGCGTGAAAGCGCTCGCAATTCTCGATCGCGATCTCCTCCAGAGTCTCCAGGCAATCGATTGCGAATCCGGGACAGACGACCGTCACCTCATCGATGCCGCGCGCGGGCATTGCGGCGACGACATCGGCCGTATAAGGCGTGAGCCAGCGCGCGGCGCCGAATCTGGATTGAAAGCTTACGCTCCACTGCTCATCGCGCAGCATGAGCTCATCGGCGAGCAGGCGTGCGGTCTTCTGGCATTTGCAGAAATACGGATCGCCGCGATGGAAGTAGCGTTCCGGAATCCCGTGGAAGGACACGAGCAGCTGTTCGGTGCGTCCATGGGTTTGCCAGTGCTGCACTACGCTTGCGCGCAGCGCCTCGATGTAGCCGGGATGGTCATGGTATTCGGCGATGAAGCGCAGCTCCGGAAGCCAGCGCCAGCGGCGCAGCTGCGCATTGACCTGATCGTACACGGCCCCGGTGCTCGCCCCGCAATATTGCGGAAAGAGCGGCACGACGAGCACCTTCTGCGCTCCCGAGTTGCGTAAGCGCGTAAGCGCGCTCGCAACCGTGGGCTCGCTGTAAAGCATGCCGAGTTCCACGGAGAAGGGCGCGAGCATGCGTTGCGCGAGGACTGCCGTGAGCTCGGTCCGCAGGGCGTTGGAGAGCGTGATCATCGGCGAGCCGGCCGCCGTCCAGATGCGGGCGTATTTACGCGCCGAGAGGTACGGCCGCGTCGGCAGGATGAGGCCGTACAGGAGCGGCAGCCACAGCGCGCGCGGCAACTCCACAACGCGCGGATCGGAGAGGAGCCCGCGCAGAAACCGCCGCACATCGCGCGTCGCGAGAGACGTGGGAGTTCCGGAGTTGACGAGCAGCACACCGATGCGCTCGGTGCCATCGTGGCGGTACTCCGGAGAGCTGATGTAGGGCACTCAAACGCCGCCGACGCACACGTATTTGAGTTCGGTGTAGTCGAGGATGCCGTACTTCGAGCCTTCGCGGCCGATGCCGGATTCCTTGATGCCGCCGAAGGGTGCGACCTCGGTCGAGATGATGCCGGTGTTGAGGCCGACGATGCCGCATTCGAGCCCCTCGCTCACGCGCCAGGCGCGTGCGAGGTCGCGCGTGTAGAAGTAGCCCGCGAGGCCAAATTCAGTGTCGTTGGCGAGCCGCAGCGCCTCCTCCTCCGACTTGAAGCGAAACAGCGGCGCTACCGGGCCGAAAGTCTCCTCGCGCGCGACCAGCATTGCGGGGGTGACATTGGTCAGTATCGTCGGCTGGAAAAACGTGCCGCCGAGCGCGTGGCGCGCGCCGCCGCAGGCGATGCGCGCGCCCTTGGCAAGCGCATCGGCGATATGCTCTTCGACCTTCGCAAGCGCGTTGGCATCAATGAGCGGCCCCTGGTCGGTACGCCCGGCAAGTCCGTCGCCGACGCTGAGCTTGGCCACCGCCGCACTCAGCTTGGCAACGAACTCATCGTAGATCGAGTCCTGCACCAGCAACCGATTGGCGCATACGCACGTCTGCCCGGTGTTGCGGTACTTGCTGGCGATCGTTCCGGCGACCGCCGCATCAAGGTCGGCATCTTCAAACACGATGAACGGTGCATTGCCGCCGAGTTCGAGCGAGAGCTTCTTCAGCGTGCCGACGCACTGTGCCATGAGCTTTTTTCCCACGGCCGTTGAGCCCGTGAAGCTCAACTTGCGCACCGCGCGATGCGAGGTCATCTCCGCTCCGATTGCCGCCGAGTCGCCGGTGAGAACACTCAGGACGCCGCGCGGCACGCCGGCGCGTTCGGCGAGATGTGCAAGCGCCAGCGCCGAATAGGGGGTCTGCATCGCAGGCTTGCATACGAAGGTGCAGCCGGCCGCGAGCGCCGGGGCAACTTTGCGTGCAATCATTGCTGCCGGAAAATTCCAGGGTGTAATGGCTGCGACCACGCCGATCGGCTGGCGCAGCACGAGGATGCGCTTGTCCGCCTGATGCGCGGGTATCACGTCGCCATAGAGACGCTTGCCTTCTTCGCCGAACCACTCGATGAACGCCGCCGCGTAGGCGATCTCGCCGCGCGCCTCGGCGAGCGGCTTGCCCTGCTCGGCGGTCATGATGCGGGCGAGGTCCTCCTGATTCGCCAGCATGAGGTCGTACCAGCGCCGCAGGATGAGGGCACGCTCCTGCGCAGTCTTTTTCGCCCAGGCAGGCAGCGCCGCTGCGGCCGCTTCGATGGCGCGGCGCGTTTCCGTGGCGCCCATGTTCGGTACCGTCCCCAGTTTTTTTCCGCTCGCTGGATTGAGGACATCGCGCGCCGCGCCGCTGTCTGCGTCTGCCCACTCGCCTGCCAGGTAGGCCTGCGAGCGCAGCAGCGCAGGCTCTTTGAGTTCGAGCGCCACTCAGGCCTCGGGGCGCGCCACGTGCTTGGCAAGGAAGGCGAGCGAGCGCTCGCGCGCGAGCGCTGCGCTCGGCGCATCGTAGCTGCCGCGCTGGTCGCAGTTGAATCCGTGATCCGCCGGATACAGATAAAATTCCCCCTGCGGATGCGCGGCTTTGATCTTGTCGATGTCGCTCATCGGAATGTGCGCATCGCGTTCGCCGAAGTGATACATGACCGGGCACTTCGGATGCTTCACGAGCTCCTGCGTGATGCTGCCGCCGTAGTAGACCACCGCGCAGGCGAGGCTGAGGTTGCAGGCGGCCACATACGCAATCTTTCCGCCCCAGCAATAGCCGATGGCGCCGACCCGGCCGGAGTTGTGCACGACGGCGATCGCAGCGGCGAGGTCGGCGAGGACCTGCTCCTGCTGCAACTGCGCGACATAGCCCCGGCCTTCCTGCATGTCGGCGGGGGTGTAACCGAGCTCGATTCCGCGCCGCACCCGGTCGAAGAGACAAGGTGCGATGGCCACGTAGCCCTCTTTGGCATAGCTGTCGGTGACTGCGCGAATGTGGCTGTTGACGCCAAAGATCTCCTGCACCACTACGACGGCGCCGCGCGGCCGTCCGGGGGGAGGGGCAAGCCAGGCCCGGAATTCATGGCCGTCGCGCGCCATGATGGTCGTGTATTCACTCATAAGCTGCCCAGAATACCGTGTCTGCCTAGAGGTTTGCCCGGAAGCGCACCACCTGCTGGTCGAGCGCGCCGAAGATGCTGGCGCCGCTCTCGGCAAGCATTTCGATGCGCACGCGATCGCCGAACTTGAGAAAGGGCGTGCGGGCAGAGCCGTACTCTAGCATCTCGAGCGTGCGCCGCTCAGCCAGGCACGAAGAGCCGCGGCTCGGATCGCGGTTGGCGATCGTGCCCGATCCCAGGATCGTTCCGGCGCCGAGCGTGCGCGTGCGCGCGGCGTGGGCGAGGAGCTCGTAAAAGCTGAAGTTCATGTCCATGCCCGCATCCGGACGGCCCAGCACCTGGCCGTTGACGTGGCTGACAAGCGGCAGGTGCAGCCGGCCGTCGCGCCACGCATCGCCGAGCTCATCGGGGGTCACCGCGACCGCCGAGAAAGCGGTGGCGGGCTTCGACTGCACGAAGCCAAAGCCCTTGGCAAGCTCTCCCGGAATCAGGTTGCGCAGACTCCAGTCATTGACGAGCACGATGAGCTTCACATGCGCCGCGCTCGCCGCGGATGTGGTGCCGAGCGGCACATCGTCCGTCACGACCGCGACCTCGGCCTCCAGATCGATGCCGTGCTCCTCGCTCACGAAGGCTGCATCGTCGCATGCGCCCAGGAGCACATCCGATCCGCCCTGGTACATGAGTGGGTCGGTGAGGAACGATGCCGGCATTTGAGCGCCGCGCGCCCTGCGCACCAGCTCCACGTGATGCAGATACGCGCTGCCGTCGAGCCATTGATAGGCGCGCGGCAGCGGCGCTGCGCAAGCTTGCGCTGCGAAGCGCCGCGTCTGCGCAGGCTCCCCCGACTCAAGCTGCGCCGCCGCCGCACGCAGCTCGGGCTCAACTTCATTCCACCGGTCGAGCGCGGCCTGCAAGGTCGGGGCGATATCCGGGACTGCGATGTAGCGCTCGAGCGCACGGTCGACGACGACGAGCTCGCCGTCGCGATGAGCGCCCCGCAGGCTTGCAAGTTTCATGTGTCGGTGCGCCAGCTGTCGACGTAGCCCGGCGATTCGACGCCGAGCGCCGCCGCGCCGATATCCAGAGGATCGCGCGCATCGATCATCACCGCGACCTCGTCGGTGGCGCTCTTTGGCTGCTGCAGTACGTTCGCGAGCGCCTTCGGGTGCGGGCCGTGCGTGAAGCCGCACGGGTGCAGCGTCACCATTCCCGGATGAATGTTGTCGCGCGAGAAAAAGTTGCCGGCGTGATAGAAGATGAGCTCATCGTAATCGTCGTTGTTATGAAAGAACGGCACCTTGATGGCGCCGGGATCGGATTCGAAGGGTCGCGGCACGAAGGTGCACACGACGAAGCGATCTGCCACGAAAGTCGTGTGAGCGGAGGGCGGCAGATGATAGCGATGGCTCATCAGCGGCCGGATGTCGCGCACATTGATGCGCGCGGCCATGAGGTCGCCGTGCCAGCCCACGACATCGAGCGGGTTGAATGGGTAGGTGATCGTGGAAATTGCCGCGCGGCGCTTTACGCGCACCTGCCAGCGCGCGCTATCGCTCTGCTGCGCGCGAAACTGCTCATCGAGCTGCGGCACATCGAGCATCGCGGCGTCAAAGAGCGCGTGGGGCCCGACAAGCCCCTTTTCGGGCAGGCGATAGCTGCCCTGCGTCGCCTCAATCAGCAAGGCGGCGAGCGGCTCTGCGGCCTCGATGCGCCACATGGTGCCGCGCGGCAGCAGAATGTAGTCGCCCGCGGCAAAGCTCAAGTGGCCGAAATCGCAGAAGAGCTCCCCCGCGCCGCTGTGGACGAAGAGCATCTCGTCGCCATCGCCGTTGCGCACCAGATGGTCCATGCGGCCCGCGGCGCTCTTCCAGAAGCGCAGTCGCAGTGCAGCGTTGCCCACAATCTCGGCGGCGTCCCACGGCGCGGGCGTCGTTTGGGCGGGCAACGCCGCAAGATCAAACGCATGCGGCCGCAGCGGTCCTGCGAACTGCACCCAGCCGGTCGGCGGGTGGCGGTGGTACAGGTGGGCCGCGGGACCGAAGAAGCCGTCCTTGCTCATCTCGCGCTCGAAAGTTCCGGGCGGCAGGTCCGCGTGCGCCTGCCGCGAGGCGACTCCCGCGACGCGGGGATAGGTGATGTAGCGCTTCATGCTGGCAAGCCTCGTGCAGGGAGTGCCGGTCAATTTAGTTTCAGATGAAACCAATGGCAAGCGCGGCGCGCGCACGCCAGCCGCGCGCGCCTGCTAGCCGATCACGCAGCGGTTGCGCCCGGCTTCCTTTGCCTGGTAGAGCGCGCGATCCGCGCGGTCAAAGGCGGCATCGGGGCTGTCTTCGGCGATGAAGTTGGTGATCCCGCAGGATGCGGTGACGGTCACCGGCTTGTCGTGAAAGTGGAATCCGAGCTGCGAGATCTCGACGCGAATCTTGTCCGCCACGGTGTGCGCCTCGGCCGGGGAGGAGCCGACGAGCAGCATGACAAATTCCTCACCGCCGTAGCGCGCCACGAAGTCCGTCTCGCGCACATGCTTCTCCAGCTGCTGGCCGAAGATCTTCAGCACCTTGTCGCCGGCCTTGTGACCGTAGGCGTCGTTGATGAGCTTGAAGCGGTCGATGTCCCAGGCGAGGATGCTCACGGTGCGGCCGAAGCGCTTCCAGCGTCTGAATTCCTGCTCGATGCGATCATCGTAGGCGGCGCGGTTCGGGATGCCGGTGAGCGCATCGATCATGGCGAGCCGCTGTTCCTCCTGCAGGCTCAGGTGCAGGCTGTGACTCTCGCGCTCCAGTTCGCGGATGCGCGAACGCATGCGGCCGACGCGTTCCCGATAGGTCTTGATGCGCGATTCCTCGCGGCCGCGAAATTCATGCAGGTGACCATTGATGGCATCCAGCCGCAGGCTCACCTGATCGCGCATCGCCGGCAGGTCCATGGCGCGCATGACGTTGGTCTTGAGCTCCTCGACTTCGCCGCTTACCAGAAGGTTGAGTTTTTCGGTGTCGTCCTGCGCGGCATTCTGTTCTTCCACTTCTCCGGCGAGGTGCGCGGCGATCTCATCGAGCCGCGAGGTCATCTGCTGCAGGAGGTGTTCAAGCTCGAGCTTTTCGCGCTGCGCGGCAGCGCGCTGTTCGCTCGCCAGGCGCGTGACGCGCTCGAGCAGCCGCGCAAGATCCGCGGCGCCGAGGGCGCTTGGGGCATCGGCGCGCAGCTGCGCGATCATCGGCCGTAATTCGGGCAAGAGCGCCAGCTGGTCGAGGAGCGACAGGGTGTTGTCGGCCTCGTTGCCGGACGCAGGCGGCGGCTCGGGCGCGGCGGCCGGGGCTGTCTGAGGCTGGACGTCGAGCACGCTCACGGCCTGCGACAAGGGCCCGAGCAGCTCTTCGAGCCCCTTCGGATCGATGCCCTTGCGCACGGTGTCGGCGACCCGGAGCAATTCGGCATCGAGGCGCGCATCGCGGCCCTGCCCGGCAAGACACAGCCGTCCAATCAGAAGCCGCAGCACGCTTTGCAGGCGGCTGCGACGCGCCTCCTCCGCGGACAGCCGGCTCAGGGCGTCGCGGTATTTTTCCCGCCACTGGCCGTCATCGCTCATGAGATCCCCCGCGGCGCTGTGCGCAGCCGATCTGCGCGCGCCGCGCCGGGCGGCGCTCGAGTAGACCATTGCGGGAGGCGGACCATTCGCAAGCCGTCAGCGCTCCAGAATCGCGGCCACTCCCATGCCGCCGGCAGTGCAAACCGATATCAGGCCGCGTTTGGCGCTGCCATCATTGGCGAGGAGCTTCGCGAGGGTGGCGACAATGCGTGCGCCGGTGGCGGCGAAGGGATGTCCGACCGCAACGCTGCCGCCTTTCACGTTCAGCCGTGAAAGATCGATGGTGCCCAGGGCCTTTTTCTCGCCGAGGACGTCGCGGCAGTAATCCGGCGACTGCCATGCCGCCAGAGTGCACAGCACCTGCGCGGCGAAAGCCTCGTGGATTTCGTAGTAGTCGAAATCCTGCAGGGAAAGTCCCGCATCGTGCAGCATGGCTGCGACGGCGTAGGTCGGCGCCATCAGGAGTCCCTCCTTGCCGGTGGCGAAATCCACCGCCCACTGTTTGCCGTAGCGCAAATAGGCGAGCACCGGCAGCTTGTGCGCCGCCGCCCACTCCTCCGAGGCTAGCAGCACGGCAGCCGCGCCGTCGGTGAGCGGAGTGCTGTTGCCCGCGGTCAGAGTCCCGGCGCCGGTGAGATCAAACGTGGGGCGCAGCTTTGCAAGTTTCTCAAGCGAAGTGTCGGCGCGGACGTTGTTGTCGCTCTTCAGCCCCTCGTAGTCGATGACGAGATCCTCGAAGAAGCCTGTGCTCCATGCCGCCGCCGCGCGCCGATGGCTCTCGAGTGCGAGCTCATCCTGCGCCGCGCGTGAGATGTTCCACGTCTTCACCATGAGCTCGGTGCTCTGGCCCATCGAGAGCCCGGTGCGCGGCTCGACGACCCCGGGCAGAATCGGCTTGAAATCCCTGGGCCGCAGGGAGAACCAGGGCGCAAGGCGCTGGCCGAACGTGCGGCCGCGATAGCTCGAGAGCAGCAGCTGTTGATAGGAGCGCGGGTACACGATCGGCGGATCGCTCACCGAATCCACGCCGCCCGCCAGCCCCGCGTCGATCTGCCCGAGGGCAATCTTGTTGCCGAGGAGGATGGCCGCTTCAAGGCTCGTGCCGCAGGCGCGCTGCACGTCAAGACCCGGTGTATGCGGGTCCAGTCCGCTGCCGAGCACGCACTCGCGCACCAGGTTGTAGTCCTTCGAATGCTTGATCACCGCACCGGCGATCACGTCCCCAAGGCGCTGCCCGGCGAGGCCAAAGCGCTCCACCACGCCGCGAAAAGTCGCCGTTAGCATGTCCTGATTGCCCACGCGCGCGTACGCGCCGCTGGCACGGGCAAACGGGATGCGAATCCCACCCAGGATGGCGACGCGCCTGACTGCTGAGCCGACCAGCATGAATTCCTCCCCTGACCGCACATTTTAGTGCGCTGGCGCGCCGATTCTAAGCCATTTGCCGCGGCGCATGGCCGGCAGACGCTCCCCCGCCCCCCTCACAGCTCGAGCGCGAACCAGCGATCGCAGACGGAATGGCCGGTCGCGCCGAGCGGCTGGCGCAGGGGCCGGAAGCCTGCGCGCGCATACAGATGGCACGCAGCCTCCATGCCGCTCAGAGTTTCGAGATAGCAGATTTGATAGCCAAACCCCCGTGCGACGCGTATGCAGTGCCGCAAGAGAAGCGCACCCATCCCGTGACCGCGGGCGGCGGGCAGAAAATACATCTTGCGCAGCTCGCACGCCTCGAATGCCCCGCCGGCGAGCGGGGCGATTCCCGCGCCGCCCACGACCTCCCCTTGGCCCTCGACCACGAAATAGGCCGAGCGCGGTGCGCAGTAGGCCTGCGACATCGCTGCGAGCTCCGGGTCCGCGAGCGCGCTGCCAGCTGTGCATGCGGTGAACTCCGGTATCACGGTGCGGATGACGGCGGCAACCGCCGCGTCGTCGGCGCAGGAGATTAGTCGGATAAGATGATGCGGGCTCATGGAGGTTACGCTAGCGTCATCGCCCCGATCAGGCAATGAACCCGGCGCGCGAACACTGGAACATACCCGCTTGGAGTCTCCCATGTGCCGCGCGACAACTCGGCTGGCAAGCGCTCGCCGCTCATTCCTGCTCGTCTGCGCGTTCTTCACCTGCGCTGGCGCCGCTGCTGAGGATTGGACGCTGTCGGCCGACGACATGGCGCTCCTGGACCGGCGCGAGGTGCTGCTGCCGCCGGATCCGGCGCACGATCGCGGCGACGGCAATTTCCGCGCCGCCATCGAGATCGATGCGCCTGCCGCGCGCGTCTTTCGTACCATGACCGACTGCGCGCAGGCGCTCAGGTTCGTGCCGCACATCACCCGCTGCGCGGTGCTCGAGACGGCCCCCGACGGTTCCTGGCAGACCATTCTGCACGAGGTGAGCTACGGCTGGTTCGTGCCGCGCGCTTCGTACGTGTTTCGCGCCGACTACGAGCCCTTCGAGCGCGTGCGCTTCTCGGCCGTGCGCGGCGATTTTGACGTCAACGAAGGCGTCTGGGAACTCATTCCGCGCCGCGACGGCGCGGCTACCGTCGTGACCTACCGTGCCCACGTCGTGCCCCGGTTCTTTGTGCCCCGGTGGCTGGCGCTCGCCAGCCTGAAGCGCGATCTGCCCGAGCTTCTGCAGGGGTTGCGGGCGCGCTGCGAGGCGCCCTAGGTTGCGGCGAACGTGCACACCTGTGCGCCGAGCCGATTTGCGCGGGCGCCCGCGCAGGCGGCAAGATGCCGCGAACCTCTGGACGAGACCCTCATGTCCCAATCCGGCGTAGACCGTGAATTCGAACGACGACTTTCTGCTCTCATCAACAGTGGCCAGCCGCAGGTTCTGCAGGGCGGCCGCAAGGGGGTGGAAAAGGAGTCGCTGCGCGTCACGCGCAACGGGCACATCGCCACCACCCCGCACCCGCGGGCGCTTGGCTCGGCGCTCACCAACGAGCACATCACGACCGACTACTCCGAGGCGCTGATCGAGCTTGTGACCCCCCCGTTCGCGGCGAGCTGGGAGCTGCTGCAATACCTTCTTGACCTGCATCAGTTCGTCTACCGCCACTTGGGCGACGAGCTGCTGTGGGCGACCAGCATGCCCTGCGCTCTCGAGGGCGACGCCAGCATTCCCATCGCTCAGTACGGCTCCTCGAACGTCGCGCGCATGAAGACCGTGTACCGCCATGGGCTCGGCCTGCGCTACGGCCGCGTCATGCAGGCGATTTCCGGCGTGCATTTCAACTATTCGTTCCCAAAAGGGTTCTGGGAGGTCTACGCCGGTGTGCGCGGCTCGCATAGCTTCGCAGCACCCTTCATCTCCAAGAGCTACTTCGAGCTGCTGCGCAATTACCGGCGCCTCGGCTGGATCGTGCTGTATCTCTTCGGCGTATCTCCGGTCGTGTGCAAGTCCTTCATGCGCGGCCGCGAGGTGCAGCTGCCGCAGCTCACGCCCGGAACATTCTACGAGCCGTACGCCACGAGCCTGCGCATGAGCGATATCGGCTATCGCAACCGCAACCAGTCGGGGCTTTCGGTTTCGGTCAACAGTCTCGAGGAGTACGTGCGCGATCTCACCCGGGCCATTACCACGCCGCACCCCGCCTATGAGGCGCTTGGCGTTAAGTTAAACGGCGAGTACCAGCAGCTGAACGCCAACATTCTGCAGATCGAAAACGAGTACTACAGCTTCATCCGTCCGAAACGGGTGGCCAACTCGGGCGAGCGCTCCACCAAGGCATTGCAGCGTGCGGGCGTGGAGTACGTCGAGGTGCGCGCGCTGGACGTGAGCGCCTTCGATCCGGTCGGCGTCAACCAGAATAAGCTGCGTTTTCTCGAGGCGCTGCTCGCCCTGTGCCTGCTCAAGGAGAGCCCGCCGATCGCGGATGACGAGCAGGCGGCGCTTGATCAGAACCATTTGACGGTGGCGCGGCGCGGCCGCGAGCCGGGCCTCATGCTGTCGCGCGACGGCAAATCCGTGCCGCTGACCGTGTGGGCGCACGAGCTTCTCGACTCGCTGACGGGCATCTGCGAGGTTCTCGACCGCGGCGATGCGGCGCGGCCCTACGCGCAGGCTCTGGCGGCCCAGGCGGCGAAAATCGACAACGTCGCGCTGACTCCCTCTGCGCGGCTGATGAAGGAGCTCGCCGACACGAATGAATCCTTTTTCGAGCTCGCGCTGCGGATGTCAATGATGCACAAGGATTACTTTCTGGAGCTCTATCCGCCCAATCAGGAACGCCTGACAGAGTTCGCCGCAGAGGCTGCGGAATCGCTCGAGAAGCAGCGCAACATTGAAGCGCGCGACAAAGACACCTTTGAGAAATATCTCGCGCGCTACTTTGCCGACTGACGGCAAATTTTTTTCTTTGCGCACAAAACTTCGCGTGCGTTTATCTCAAATACCGTTAAGATACCGTCGTGCGCCGCATGGGGATGCGGCTCGGAACAAGATCAGGGCTCGACCATTATCCAGTTGTTATGCAAAAGCTGTTCGACGCCGCAGTCGACTACCCGTTAGTCGTCGTTCCGGCGAATGAAGAATTCCCGCGCGCGCCCGCGGTGGATTTCGGGCCGCAGGAAGATTGCCCCGGTAACGGTTGGAGCGCGTTCGAAATCTGGCACAGCCGCATCCGGCCAACGCCCGGGGTGAGGAGCCTCTTCCTGCCGCGGCGCTAGCGCCGGCGACGCAGCCTTTGCCTGCCGATGCACGCCCGGCGCGGCCGCCACGTTATGTTACGCTTGCGTCCGCGCCAGTTGCCTGCAACCCCTCCTATGAATGCGCTTTGCGTACGAGGTCTGGTCAAGACCTACAAGAACGGCGTGCAAGCCCTCAAGGGCATCGATCTGGATGTCGCTCCGGGGGATTTCTTCGCCCTTCTGGGACCGAACGGCGCGGGCAAGACCACCCTCATCGGCATCGTGACCTCGCTCGTCAACAAGACCGCGGGCCAGGTGAGCGTCTTCGGCCACGACATCGACCGTGAACTCGATGCCGCCAAGGCCTGTATCGGCGTCGTGCCGCAGGAAGTTAACTTCAACATGTTCGAGACGCCCGCCACCATCCTCGTGAACCAGGCGGGCTTCTACGGCATAGAGCGCGGCGTCGCGCGCGCGCGCGCGCAGAAGTATCTGCAGCACCTGCAGCTGTGGGACAAGCGCGCCACCATCGCGCGCTCGCTCTCCGGGGGCATGAAGCGCCGCCTGATGATCGCACGGGCGCTCGTGCACGAGCCGCGGCTCCTGATCCTGGATGAGCCCACCGCCGGAGTGGATATCGAGGTGCGCCGGACCATGTGGGATTTTCTGCGGGAGATCAATGCAGGCGGAACTACCATCATCCTCACGACTCATTATCTCGAGGAAGCCGAGACCCTGTGCCGGGATATCGCCATCATCGACGGCGGCCTCATTGCCGAGCGCGACCGCATGAGCAGCCTCCTGCGCCGCCTCCACACCGAGACCTTCGTGCTGAACCTGCGCAACGCCCTCGCCGCCGCGCCGCACCTGCCGGGCTATCTTGCGAGCCTGCAGGACGATCGCACGCTCGAGATCGAGGTGTCGAAGGAGCAGAACCTGAATGACATCTTTGTACTGCTCTCGGGCCTGGGAATCGAGGTCGTGAGCATGCGCAACAAGGTGAACCGCCTGGAGGAGATATTCATGCGCCTGGTCGAGGGGCGCGCCCATCCCCAGCCCGCCGCGGCGCTGCTCGGCGCCGCCCATGGCGGGCGCGCCTGATGGCCGAAGGCGCCGAGGCCCCGATCAATCTGGGCCGCATACGCTGGATCGGTCTTAAGACCATCATCATCCGCGAGTACGGACGGATCATCCGCATCTGGGGCCAGACTCTGGTGCCGCCGGCCATCACGGCGATGCTCTATTTCGTCATCTTCGGCAGCCTCATCGGCCGGCGTGTCGGCCAGATGGGCGGCTTCAGCTACATGCTGTATCTGGCGCCGGGTCTAATCATGATGTCCGTCATCACAAGCTCGTACGCGAATGCCGTCTCGTCCTTCTTCGGCGCCAAGTTTGGCAAGCACGTGGAAGAGATGCTGGTAGCCCCGCTGCCGAACTGGATCATCGTGCTGGGGTATGTCGCAGGCGGCGTCCTGCGCGGCCTCATGGTCGGAGCCGTGGTGACAACGGTTGCACTCATCTTCACCAATCTGCGCGTGCACCACCTCTTCATCATCTTCGCCGCCTTCCTCCTCACCTCGACGGTGTTCTCGCTCGGCGGGCTCCTGAATGCGGTCTTCGCCAAGAACTTTGACCAGGTCAACTGGATCCCGGCCTTCGTCCTTACACCGCTCACCTATTTCGGCGGCGTATTCTATTCCGTGTCGCTCCTGCCCGAATGGGCGCAGCGCCTGTCGTACGCCAATCCCATCCTGCACATGGTGAACGCCTTTCGTTATGGGTTCCTCGGCGTCTCGGACGTCAACGTATGGCTTGCGTTCGCACTCATGGCCGTCGCGGCGGCGGCTCTGTTCGGCCTGCTGCTCGGCATCATGAGCCGCGGCACGGGACTGCGCGAGTAGCACCGCGGGACTTAATTGCCGTTTTTGCCGAGTTATGCAGGTTGGCAGCGCCGGTGTTGGCAGCCATGCTGCCGCCGTTGAAGTCACCGTTTGACAGGCGGGAAAGGACGCAAATGATCGCAGCGAGAGTGGCGGGCGCCCGGTCCGACGAGCAGGCGGGCGCTGACAGCCAGGGACTTGCGCAGCGCAATTCGCTGCGGCAGGTCATGTTGATGCGCGCCGAGGGCGGCTACTGGGTCGCCGAATGTCCGAGTCTGCCGGGCTGCACCGGCGAGGGCAGGACGCGCGAACGCGCCATCGACAGCGTCAAGGAATCCATCGCGAGCCATCTTGCGGACCTCGAAGCCTGTGGTGTGCCCGTGCCGGAAGAGCGCTTCGATGCCCTGATCGTCGCAGTGTGAGCCTGCCGGAAGCTGCGGCGGCCGGATAATGTCACATGCAATAAATTCTTCATCCTAGCGTCACGCCCGCGACGTACGGCTGCGCCAGTGTGCTCACAAGCAAGCGCTGCGCGCTGCCTTGAGCGGGCGTGCGCGCTCGCGGCACATATGAAAGCGACCGCATTCAGCAGCTTTCTCGCTCGGATAGATACGGCGGATTACCGTATCTGCCGCCATTTGAACCGCGGCGTCTCGCGCTCGCTCATCCGCAGGCCCTTTCAGCTCGCAAGCCGCCTGGGCGACGGGGTTCTGTGGTACGTGCTTATCCTCCTCCTGCCGGTGCTCTACGGGGCGCAGGCAGTGAAGCCTGCCATCGTGATGGCGCTGACGGGCCTGTTGGGCGTCACCATCTATGGGCTACTGAAGCGCTGGTTCGTGCGCGAACGGCCGTTCATCCGGCATGCGGGCATCTCGCAGGTGGGCGCACCCCTTGATCGCTACAGCTTTCCATCGGGACACACGCTGCATGCCGTGTCGTTTGCCTGGCAGGCGACGGTGCATTTCCCGGATCTGGGCTGGGTGCTGGTGCCCATCGCCGCTCTCATTGCCGCATCGCGCGTCGTGCTGGGTCTGCACTATCCGACCGATGTGATTGCCGGCGCGATCCTCGGAGCATGCCTTGCGGAGCTGGGTCTCGCGCTCACCTAGTGCGCGTGCTCTTCGTATCGGACGTCTATTTTCCGCGCGTCAACGGAGTGTCGACGTCGGTGGCGACGTTTCGGCACGACCTCGCAGCCTGCGGCGTCGAGACCGTACTGGTCGCGCCCGACTACGGGCCTGCGCGCTTCGCACCCGAGCCAGGAGTCGTGCGCGTCGCCGCGGCAGGCGTTCCGGGCGATCCGGAGGATCGCCGCATGCGCTGGGGCAGGCTCACCGGCACGCTTGAGACTGTGGGGCGCGCGTTCGACCTGGTGCATATTCATACGCCGTTCCTCGCCCACTATGCCGGCGTGCGCCAGGCGCGGCGCCTGCGGATTCCCTGCATCGCGACCTATCACACCTTCTTTGAAGAGTACCTGCACCACTATGTTCCGGTGCTGCCCCGCTCGCTCGGACGCGGCTTGGCGCGGACCTTCACCCGTGCGCAGTGCCGTGCCGTCGCAGCGCTGATTGCGCCCTCGGAGCCGATGCGCGCGGTGCTTCTCGACTACGGAGTGGTAACGCCCGTTCATGTCATTCCCACCGGGCTTGCGGCCCATCGTTTCCAGCCCGGCAACGGCGCGCGCTTTCGGGCCGCGCATGAGCTGCCGCCCGAGCGGCCGCTCATGCTCTATATCGGCCGCGTCGCGCACGAGAAGAACATCGAGTTTCTGCTGCGCGTGTTCGCGCAGGTGCGCTCGAGCGTGCCGGACGCGCTCTTCGTGATCGCAGGGGAAGGCCCGGCGCGCGAGCCGCTGCGCGAGCTCGCCTCCGGCCTCGGGCTTCTCGAGGATGTGTACTTCGTCGGCTACCTCGATCGCAATACGGAGCTTCTCGACTGCTACGCGGCGGCGGACGTCTTCGTGTTCGCATCGCGCACCGAGACCCAGGGGCTGGTGCTGCTTGAGGCCATGGCGCAGGGCGCGCCGGTGGTATCGACGGCCAAGTTGGGCACGCGCTCCATTCTCAAGGAGGGATGCGGCGCGCTGATCGTCCCCGAGGAGGCTGAGCCCTTTGCAGCGGCCGCCGTGCGCGTGCTCCAGGATCCGCAACTGCGCGCCAACCTCGCCCAGGCGGGCCGGGGCTACGCACACGAATGGTCATCACTCGTCATGGCGCGGCGCTTGCTCGAACTCTACCGCTCGCTTACCCCGGTCGCGCCGGCCCGCGCGCCGCGGTCGGGCGCCGCCGCCGCCGCGTTGACAGATTCTGCGTCGTGATCTTGCGACATAGAGCTGAAACTTCGCGCATGTGACCCGCGGCGCTTGGCGCGCAGATGTTCTGCGCTACACTCGGCCGGTCTTCAAGGACATGTCTTTCCGGAGCGGGCATGAGTGCCAAGCGCGCCTTGATCGTCGACGACTCGAAGTCAGCGCGCATGTTTTTGTCCCGGATCCTGGAGAAGTACGAGCTCGACGTCGACACCACCGAGACCGCCGAGCTCGCCATCGATTATCTCGGGCATCATCGTCCCGATGTGATCTTCATGGATCACCTGATGCCGGGCATGGATGGCTTCCAGGCCCTGCAGGCGATCAAGAACAACCCGCAGACCGCGACCATCCCCATCATGATGTACACCTCGCAGGAGGGTGAGCTGTATCTCGGGCAGGCGCGCGCCCTGGGCGCGGTGGGGGTCCTGCCCAAGCAGATCAAGCAGGCGGATGTTTCCAAGGTGCTGTACCAGCTGCATCTCGTTCCCGACCGGCGCACCTCCGTCCAATCGAGCTTCCGGCCACTCACGGTGGATCCCCTCGACGACACCGGGGCTGCGGCGGCGGCAACCACGGGGACGCACGCGTCGATTACCGATGCAGCACTGCGCGTGGAGCTTGCCGAGCTGCGCCATGCATTGACTGCCCACATCGATAACCAATTCGAGCGCCTCGGCGCCGAGCTGCGTGCGCACGCGCGCGACGCCTGGGTTCATGAGCCTGCCGTGCCCCTTCCATCAGCCGGCCCGCGCTCCTGGGCCTGGGTGGTCGCGACCCTGGCTCTGGCGGCGGCCATCGTGACCACGGCGCTATGGCAGCATGAGATCAACCTTGAGCGCGCGTCTGCAGCGGCGGGCGCGGCAGCGGCGCATGTGCACGCTCCCGCGCGAACGCCGGCGCCGGCAGCTGCGCTTCCGCCAACGGCCGGCGCGGCGGCCGCGGCGCACACCGAGGCCATCATTGAGAGCGTTCCCTATGGCGAGGAGCCGCTCGGCGGGGTGCGTTTCGAGAAGGTGAGTCAACTTCTCTATCGGCTCGCGGCGGAGAAATATAGCGGCGTTGCTGAAATCAAGAGCTTCCCCGGCCGCTTCTGCCTCGTCGGCAATGCCAGCGACGGCTATTCGCCGGCGCCGGATGAGATGCTGTTCACCAAGTGCGACGCCGTGGGAAATCCGCGTGAAGGGGCGCAGGCGCAGCGCGTCTCGTTGCCGGTTGCGAACCTCCTCGGCGAGATCCGCCATATCACGCGTGGCGCGCTCGATGTGCAGCTGACGGCGGGCGATTCTGCCGCGACCGCGGTCCCGTATCCGCAGGTCTCTGCCGATCTTACGGCCGGCGCCTGGAACCGCGCGGGCAGCATCAATAACCGCATCGAAATCCGCCTGCACTGAGGCCTCTCTCGAATCGCACGTGCAACCGTCCCTCGACGAAGACTTTCGCCCGCCGCGCTGGCTGCGCAACCGCCATCTGCAGTCCATCCTGCCGAGTCTGCCGGCGCGGCGCCGCTGGGTCATGCCGCGGACCGCGGCGCTGCGGGCGGCGAGCCAGGAAATTCTCCTCGACTGCGGCGACGGGGTGCGCCTGCAGTGCTTTCACGCCGCTCCGGCGCGCTCGGGCATTGCGCCGGCCGGCCGCGTCGCCGTTCTCGTCCACGGCTGGGAGGGCAACGCCGACGCCCTCTATATTCTGTCGCTCGCGCAGCAGCTCTTCGACCGCGGATTTGACGTCGTGCGGCTCAATCTGCGCGACCACGGCGATACGCACCACCTGAATCGCGAGCTCTTCCATTCCTGCCGTCTGCCGGAGGTGGTCGGATCCATCCAGCGCCTGCAGGGCCTCCTGCCGGGGGCGCCAATGCACCTCGTCGGCTTCTCGCTCGGCGGCAACTTCATGCTGCGCGTCGCGGCGCAGGCTGATGCGGGACTCGATATTGCATCGGTGATCGCCGTGTCGCCGGTGCTCGATCCGGGCGCGACGCTTGCGGCCCTCGAGCATGGATTCCGCCCGTACCATAAGTACTTCGTGCGCAAATGGCTAAGCTCGCTCTTCAAGAAGCAGGCGGCATGGCCCGAGCACTACGACTTCACCGAGCTGCCACGCTCGGCGGACCTGCGGCGGCTGACGACGCTCCTCGTTGATCGCTTCACCGCTTTTGCGAGCCTCGAGGATTACCTGAATGGCTATGCCATCACCGGCTCGCAGCTTGCCCATCTCAAGGTGCCGGCGACCCTCATCACCGCGCTCGACGATCCGATCATTCCGGTGGCTGGTCTTGAGCAGATCGCGCGGCCGCCGGCGCTGCAGGTCATCGTGACGCGCCGCGGCGGGCACTGCGGGTTCCTTGAGGATCTGGTGCAGCCGAGCTGGGCCGAACGCAGGATTGTCGCGCAGCTCACTGCCGCGCTGCCCGCGCACACTTAGGACGCGCCGCGCTTCTCCTCGAATTTTACGATCGGCTCGCCGCTCGTCACCTGCATTGCACCCTCGACGACGGCGCCCTTGGCAATCGCGATGCTGCGCGCCACGACGTCGGCGCGCAGCACGGCCGAGGAGCCGATCTCAAGTTTCCCTGCGACCATGAGCTTGCCGGTGATGCTGCCGGCGATCACGGCATGCTGCGCGTGGATTTCCCCTTCCCACGCGGAGTCGCGGGCCATGCTCAGCGCCGCGCCGATCTTGCCGTCGCCGCGCACGCTGCCGCACACAACCACCGGGCCGGCGGTTTCGATGTCGCCCGTCACGCGGCAGCCTGCGGCGATGAAGGTCGGAGCGGCGCCGACCATGTCGAGAAGTCGCCGTCTGGGTGTCCCGCTCATGTATAACCTCGCGAAGTTCCGCGCCTGGATCCTCGCGGCGCCGCTAGAATACTCGCCGCCCGATGATTGGTGGAGAAGAGCGGATGAGACATGTGCGTATCGGTGTGATCCTGATGAGTCTTGCGCTCTTGGCAGCCGCGAGCGGCTGCAGCCACGAGCAGCGCGACTGGCGTTCCGCCCAGGCGGCCAACACCATTGAGGCCTACGAGGAGTTCATCAACACGCATCCGAAGAGCGCGCGCGCCGCCGATGCGCAGGCGCGGCTCGCGCAGCTCACCGAGGAGCGCGACTGGCAGCGCGCGAGCACTACCGACACGGCGGACGCGTACCGGCAGTTTCTGGCGCAGCATCCGCAGAGCAAGCAGGCGCAGGAAGCGCGCATCCGCATTGAGAACTTTGGCATGAGCGGCACTGCTGCGGCAGGAGCGCCCAGTGCCGCAGCGCCTGGCGCGCCTGCAGTACCGCCGGCGTCTGCTGCGGCAGCGGCGCCGTCACCCGCCAAGCCCGCAGCTGCCGCCGCCGAAACAGAGCCTGCAACCGGCGGCCGCTTCAGCGCGCAGCTTGGTGCCTTTACTACGCAGGCGAAGGCGCAGGCTCACTGGCAGCGGCTGAACGCCCGCTTTGGGTCCCGACTGCGCGGCACCGAACCGGACATCGAGCAGGCCAAGAGTGCCAAGGGTCGCCGCGTCTATCGCCTGAAGGCGAAGCCGCTGACCGAAGCGCGGGCCCGGACACTGTGCGCTGCGCTGCGCAAACACTCTCAGCCCTGCGTCGTGGTGGGGCCCGGTTAGAGCCGAGCGCACTTTTGGACGCTGAAGTCCAAAGCTGACAATTAGCGTCACCCGGGCGCCAGGCCGCGCGCCTGCTTAAACCATTGTTTTTCATAGCAAAGGCATGTTGGCACGCACCTTGCTAATCCCTTAATGCGCAGCTTCTTTGTGAGTTGCGCAAGAGACTTGTGCAGCTCCCCCGGCTGCCTTGGATCTGAAGTGTGAACAACCTCCCCGGTGTTTACACCCCCTGCGCCGCGATGCGTCTTCCCCGCTCGCGGCGTTTTTTTTGCTGCGTCCGCCCGCGCCGCTGAGCTCCCGCACCCGTGGGGACGAGCGGCGTGCGGATGACGGCGGCACGGCGCGCTTGGATAGGAGCGCGAGCGCCGCGTTCGGATGAGCGGGTGCACCGACAGTCCCCAGGGCGCCAACCCCATCTCCTCCGCCCCTTCGCGGCGAGCGCGCGTGCCGACCTGGCCACGCAAAGGTTGGTGTGGGTCCGGGTGCTCCTGTGCCGCGAGCGAGTTTTCGTCCGGTTGATTTGCGCGCTGGCGGCAGCATATTTGCCGGCAGTCAGATCCGTAGCGCCCGCGACATCAATGTAGGCCGTCAACATGAGCGCGCGGGATGGTGCCGGAAGTTCGCTGCTACACTACGAAATGCAACTTACGGCCACGGGTGAGCAAAATTCACGGCGTAATCCGCGCCATTAGGGGCGGCTGCACGCGGCGGTTTGGAATCGAGGCATGGAATATAGAGACTATTACCAGACTCTGGGCGTGAAGCGCACCGCGAGTGCCGATGAGATCAAGAAGGTCTATCGCAGGCTTGCCCGCAAATACCATCCGGACGTCAGCAAGGAGCCGAATGCGGAGGCCAAGTTCAAGGAAGTCCAGGAGGCCTATGAGGTCCTGAGAGACTCCGAGAAACGCACCGCCTACGATCAACTCGGCAATGAGATGAAGAGTGGCCAGGATTTCCGGCCGCCGCCTGACTGGGCGAGTGGTTTCGAATTTCGCGGCCGGCCGCGCGGGCGCGCGAACCCCGATGCGGACGCGCAGTTCAGTGACTTCTTCTCCTCGCTGTTCGGCGGCGGTGGCGGATTTTCGCAAGCAGGCGAAGGCCGCGCGCGCGGTGGCCGCGATCATCACGCGCGCGTGGATATCGATCTGGAGGAGGCCTTTCGGGGCGGCGCGCGCACGCTCGAGCTGCGCCGTCCGCAGCAGCAGCCCGACGGCAGCGTCGAGCTCTCCACTCACGCCGTGAAGGTCACGATTCCTGCGGGCGTGACCGATGGGCAGCAGCTGCGGCTTGCCGGCCAGGGCGAGCCCGGGCAGGGCAACGGACGCGCGGGAGATCTGTATCTCGAGGTGCACATCCGTCCGCACGATCTCTATCAGCTCGAGGGCCGCGACGTTACGGTGACATTGCCGCTCGCTCCGTGGGAGGCCGTGCTTGGCGCGAGCGTGACCGTTCCGACGCTGGGCGGCCCGGTACAGATGCGCATTCCCGAAAAGTCCCGCGCAGGGCAGAAGCTGCGGTTGCGCGGGCGCGGCCTGCCGGGCGATCCGCCCGGCGATGAGTACCTGCAGCTCTCCATTGCGCTGCCGCCCGCCGACTCGCCCAAGGCGCGCGCTTTCTACGAGCAGATGAGCCGCGAGCTGCCCTTCGATCCGCGCGCGCATCTGGGGAGCTAACACATGACGACCGTGAAGCGGACGATCGAGACGCAGGTGCTGGCAGAGGGCGAATGGCTCTCGGTCACGCAAGTGTGCCGCGCGAGTCAGATCGATGTCGAAGTCGTGATTGAGCTTGCCGAGCTCGGCCTCGTCTGCCCGCGCGGCAATGCACCGCAGGACTGGCAGGTGTCGGCGCGCGAACTTGCGCGCCTGCGCACTGCCGCGCGCCTGATCCGCGACTTGGGCGTGAATGTCAGCGGCGCGGCGCTCGCGGTGGAGCTCCTCGAAGCGCGGCGCGAGCTCGAAACGCGCTTGCGCGCGCTCGAGAGCTGCGTGCAGGCGGGCGGCTAGAGCGCAAGCTCTTCAGCTCTGTCCGAATCCGTCCGCTGCACGCAGGTAATCCGCTTCCTCCGCCGTAGAGACACGGCGCAGCACGCGGTTCCTGTGCGGGAAGCGCCCGAAGCGGCGGATGATTGACGCGTGCTGTTCGGCGAATTTTCGCGTCGCCTCGAAGGACGTGCGCAGCGGCTGCGGCGCCTCATCGAAGAGACGCCGGTACGCGGCGACGGATTCATCCTGTACTTCGAGGGATTCGCTGTGCTGCAGCGGCATGTAGAAGAAGATCCTCTCCACCGGGTCGAGCGCCGCGTCGGCGCCTGACTGCATCCCCGAGAGCGCGAGCGCCAGAGCCTGCTCGTCGCCCGCGTAGGCGCGCGCGCGGCCGCGGTAGATGTTGCGCGGAAACTGATCGAGCAGAATGATGAGGCTCAGGCGCCGCCGCGGCCCATCCGCCCAGCTCGCAAGCTCGCCGCGCAGCGCAGCCTCCACGCGTGCGCCAAACTCGGCGCGAATCGCCGCATCACACTCCTGCGCGAGCTGCGGGTAGTCCTCGCCCGCAAACCACACCTGCATGCGCGCATCGAGCGCCGCGCGCTCAAGCGGCAACTTGCCGAACCAGTAGTCTCGCACGCGGCGCGCGTCGTCCATTGCGGCACCAGGATAGCAGCCGGATGGTTCCTAATCGGACTTCGCCGAATCGGAATCGAAAAGCTTCTCCAGCTGCTGCGCCGACTCGCGCGCCGAAGCCAGGAACTTCACCTCGTCCTCCTTGATCGCATACTGTTCGCCGAGAGTCCTCTCGTCATGCTGCCGGAACTTCTTCACCGCGGCGCGTGCGGTGCCGGGCGCGTCGCCGAGAGTCGTCAGCACCGCCTCTGCGAGCTCCAGGCTCGAGCCGTAGGTTTCGCGGATGATGTAGTCGACGCCGTGATCCATGAGCGCAAAAGCGTGCTGGCGGTTGCGCGCGCGCGCAAGAATCTTCAGTCCCGGGAAGTGCGTGCGGACGAGTTCCGCCGTGCGCACCGATGAGTCCACATCGTCGATCGCGAGCACGAACACCTCCGCCGACTCAGCGCCGGCCGCGCGCAGCAGGTCAAGCCGCGATGCATCGCCGTAGTAGATGCGATTGCCGAAGCGGCGCACGAAGTCGACATGCGTCTGGCTCGAATCAAGCGCCGTGAACCTGATGTGGCGGGCGCGCAGCACGCGCGAGACGATCTGCCCGACGCGGCCGAAGCCCGCGATGATCACGCGGCTGTCGTGCTCGTCGATGGTATCGAAGGGCGCACCGGGGACGGCGCTCAGGATGGCCTTACGCACCCGGTCATGCAGCCCGAGAATCAGCGGTGCGAGCATCATCGACAAGGTGACGACGAGCACCAGAAAGTCCGCCACGGGCGCAGAAAGAATGTGCTGGCCCGCCGCGAGCGCAAAGAGCACGAAGGCAAACTCGCCGCCGGCCGGCAGCGTGAAGCCCATGCGCCAGGAGCGATCCGCCGCGTGACCGGTGAGTCTGCCGACGGCCGCCACGACCATGATCTTGAGCGCGAGGTAGCCGGCGGTCGCCGCGATGACCGCAAGGGGCTCGGAGCTCAGGAGTCCCACATTCGCAGACATGCCCACCGCGATGAAGAAGAGTCCGAGCAGGAGTCCCTTGAAAGGCTCGATGTCCGCTTCAAGCTCGTGGCGGAACTCGCTGTCGGCGAGTACCACGCCTGCGAGGAAGGCGCCGAGCGCCATCGACAGGCCCACCTGATTGACGAGGAGAGCGGTTGCGATGACGACCAGAAGCGCGGCCGCCGTGAAAACCTCGGTCACTTTGATCCGTGCCACGATCCTGAGTGCCGGCCGCAGCACCAGGCGCCCACCGACGGTGACGATGGCGATGACCGCGACCAGCTTGACGAGCGCCACCCACGGAGCATCGGTCGGCGTGGCCCGTGGCAGCGGCGACATGAGCGGCAGCACCGCGAGCATGGGCAGCACGGCAAGATCCTGGAACAAAAGTATGCCGAAGGCGGAGCGCCCATACTGCGTCTTCAGCTGATCGCGCTCGGCGAGCACCTGCAGCACGAGGGGAGTGGACGACAGCGAAAGGCCGAAGCCGACGACGGCCGCCGCCATGGGCGGCAGGCCGAGCCACCACACGGCTGCCCCCAGAACCACGCTGCAGGAGAACACCTGCACGGAGCCCAGCCCGAAGACCGTACGCCGCATCACCCACAGGCGCGTCGGCTGCAGCTCAAGTCCGATGATGAAGAGCAGCAGCACCACGCCAAATTCCGACGCATGCAGGATGCTCGACACGTCGGTAATGAGCCGCAGCCCCCAGGGGCCGATGACGAGTCCGGCGGCGAGGAAGCCCAGGATCGAGGAGAGCTTGAGGCGCCGGAAGAGCGACACCGCGACGACGGCGGCGGTCAGCAGAATCGCAACTTGCGCAAGCGAGATCATCCGCGTCTCCGTGGCTTCAGTCCGGCGGCAGGGGAATGAATTCGCTCTCGCCCGGTACCGAGGCAAAGCCACCTTCGGCCCACTGGCGCTTGGCGCTGTCGATGCGCTCGCGGCTCGAGGAGACAAAATTCCACCAGATGAAGCGCGGCGTTACAAAGCGCTCCCCGCCGAGGAGTATCACACGCGTACTGCGGCGCGCGCTCAGCGTCACGGCGGCGCCGCTTTCGAGGACGAGGAGTTCGCCTTCGGCGCCGCGAGTTCCCGCCACCTCGATTTCGCCTTCCGCGACGTAGCAGGCCTGATCGGTATAGTCCGCGCCAATTTCAAGGCTCGCGCCCGCTGCAACGAGCATATCCACGTACAGCGTCGGCCAGAGCACCCGCACCGGGGAGCGGCGGCCGAAGGCTTCGCCCGCGATCACGCGCAGCTCGACCCCGGTGCGCGACGCACACGGCAGGCTTGCGCATGGATGATGCTGAAAATCCGCCTTGTCTTCCTCGTGAGCGTCGGGCAGCGCGACCCACGACTGAATCCCATGGACGTGCACGCCGCGGCGGCGCGCTGCCTCGGGCGAGCGCTCGGAATGCACTATCCCGGAGCCCGCCGTCATCCAGTTGACGTCGCCCGGATTGATCGTCTGCACTGATCCCAAGCTGTCGCGGTGCACGATGCTGCCGGCGAAGAGATAAGTGACCGTCGCAAGTGCGATATGCGGATGCGGCCGCACGTCGAGCCCTGCGCCCGCCGGGAGCGCCACTGGCCCCAGATGATCGAAGAAGATGAAGGGGCCAACCATCTGCGCGGCGGGCGCCGGCAGCACGCGCCGCACCGAGAAGCCGCCCAGATCCCGCGTGCGTCCCGCGATCACCTCTGCCACACCCATCAGGACCTCCGCGCCATGTTCGAGGCGGATGATAGACCCAAAAAAAAGGGACCTGCTCATTTGCGAGCGGTCCCTTCCAGAGTAGCTCCGGCAGGCGGCCGGTCAGCTTCGAGCTATTCGCACAGGCCCTCGAGATATCCCTGCGCCGCCGGCGAGAGGCGCTTTTTCGCCAGGGCGCGCGCCTTGGGGGCATCAACGATGTGCTCAAGCGGCCCCGACAGCAGCATCTGCCGTATGTAGGGGTGCTTGGCCGCGGCGCGCGCCATCTTGTTCAGGACCGTGAAGCCGCGATTGATCTTGCCGCGCGGCGCCCGGTTGCACTCGATGACGCGGGCCAGGTACTCACCGAAGCGCGCATATAAAAAGTAGTCGTCGTCGCCGACCTGGAAGCGTGCCTCGGCGAAAAAATCGGGAAAATTCCGGCGCAGGTAATCACGGATTTTCCGCAGGGGCTGTTCCGGTGTGGCGTTACCCAACGCTTGCAGCCCCCCTCACGTTGTTGATATGAGCCCGCGTACGCGGCGCGAATGTTGAAGGACGACATCAAACTATGCAATAACAAATGACACCGCCGTCCGATTTTTTTTTGGCCGATCCACGCAGATCATCCTCCGGCGCTGCGGTGTAGTACGCTCGTAAGCCATGCCAGACACAGAGGCCGACCATGCGCGCCGCCGACCAGGGCCTGTTCCGCGACTCCTATGAAAGGGATAGCTGCGGCTTTGGGCTGATCGCCCAACTGGATGACCAGCCGAGCCACTGGCTGGTCAGGACGGCAATGTTCTCTTTGAATCGTTTGACGCACCGCGGCGCGGTGGCAAGCGATGGCAAGACCGGCGACGGCTGCGGACTGCTCCTGAAGCAGCCGCAGGAATTCCTGCGCGCACTCGCGCACGAGGCGGCCATCGAGCTTGCGCGCATGTTTGCCTCCGGCCTGGTTTTCCTGCACCCCGAGCCCGCGCGCGCCGCCGCGGCCAGGCGCACTTTGCTGGTGCAGCTGGAACGCGAGGGGCTCAAGGTCGCTGGCTGGCGTCAGGTCCCCACCAATCCGGATGCCTGCGGCGATGAGGCGCTGAAGAGCCTGCCGCACGTCGAGCAGATCTTCGTCAACTGCGTAAGCGCCGAGCTCGACGAGGCGGCATTCAACCGCCGGCTGTTCCTGGCGCGGCGCCGCGCCGAAAAGGAACTCGAAGCCGCCGACCCCTACTTCTATATGCCGAGCCTCTCGGCAACGACCCTGGTCTACAAGGCCATGGTCATGCCGCAGTATCTCACCGTCTTCTTTCCGGACCTGAACGACACGCGGCTGAAGTCCTCGCTTGCGATCTTCCACCAGCGCTTCTCGACCAATACCCTGCCGCAGTGGCGCCTGGCGCATCCCTACCGCTACCTTGCGCACAACGGCGAGATCAACACGATCCAGGGCAACCGCAATTGGGCGGTCGCGCGCGGGCCCCTGTTTCGTTCGTCGCTCCTGCCCGATCTGCACGACATCCTGCCGCTGGTGTCGCTTGCAGGCTCAGATTCCCAAAGCCTCGACAACATGCTCGAGGTACTCCTCATGGGCGGGCTTGATGCGCTGCACGCGATGCGGCTCCTTATACCGCCGGCCTGGCACGAGCTCGACTCCATCGATCCGGATCTGCGCGCCTTCTACGAGTACTACTCGGTGCACATGGAGCCGTGGGACGGGCCGGCCGGCATCGTGTTCACGGATGGGCGTTATGCGGCCTGCACGCTCGATCGCAACGGCTTAAGACCCGCGCGTTTCGTCATCACCAAGAACCGCATTCTGACCATCGCCTCGGAGACGGGCGTGTGGGACTACGCGCCCGAGGATGTGGTGCGCAAGGGCAAGCTCGGTCCCGGGGACATGATCGCGGTCGATCTGCAGGCCGGGACGCTGCTCGAATCGCGCGACATCGATGAGCTCTTGAAGACGCGCCATCCCTACAAGGCGTGGCTCAAAAAGGGCGTGCGCTATCTCGAGAGCGATCTCGTCGATCCGCGGCTCGCCGCCGAGCCCATGGACCGCGATACCCTCTCGCTCTACCAGAAGATGTTCAACATCACGGGTGAGGAGCGCGATGAGATCATCCGCGTGCTCGCCGAGGATGAGAGCGAGGCGGTGGGCTCGATGGGCGATGACACGCCGATGCCCGTGCTGTCTCACAAGGTGCGCTCGCTCTACGATTACTTCCGGCAGCAGTTCGCGCAGGTGACGAATCCGCCGATCGATCCGCTGCGCGAGTCGATCATGATGTCGTTGCAGACGCAGATCGGCCCTGAATGCAATATCTTCGTGCCGGCACCCGAGCACGCGCGCCAGATTGTCTTAGGCTCGCCCATCCTCTCGCAGAGGAAGCTGCGGCAGATCCTGGGACTCACCGACTTCGGCGTCACGCACGAATTCCTGGATCTGCAGTACGAGCCAGCCGAGGGTCTGAAGTGCGCGATCGTGCGCCTGTGTGCGCAGGCGGAAGCTGCCGTGCGCGACGGCAAGCTCGTGCTCCTCATCTCCGACCGCTATCTCGTTCGCGGCCGCGTGCCGGCGCATGCGCTGCTCGTCACCGGCGCCGTGCATCAGCATCTCATCAGGACGGGCCTGCGCTGCAAGTGCAACCTCCTGGTCGAAACCGGCACGGCGCGCGATCCGCATCACTTCGCCTGCCTCATCGGCTACGGCGCGACCGCCGTCTATCCCTACATGGCCTACCAGGTGCTCTTTGAAATGATGCGCCGGGGCACGGTGAAGCTCGATTTCGCGACCAGGCTCGAACTCGGGCGCAGCTACCGTGCGGGCATCCGCAAGGGGCTCTTCAAGATCATGTCGAAGATGGGCATCTCGACCATCGGCAGCTACAGAAGCTCGCAGCTCTTCGAGATCGTGGGCTTGAGTGACGAGGTCGTCACCTCCTGCTTTACCGGCACGGACAGCCGCGTTCAGGGCGCCGATTTTCAAGACCTCGAAGCCGACACCGCGCAGCTTGCCGCACGCGCCTGGGACGCGCGCGAGCCGCTCGAGCAGGGCGGCCTCCTCAAGTACATGCACGGCGGCGAATACCACATGTACAACCCCGAGGTGATCGCGACGCTGCAGGCGGCGGTGGCGAGCGGCGATTACCCAACCTACCTGCGCTTCGCTGCGCTCGTGAACGGCAGGCCCGCCGCCACCTTTCGCGATCTGCTGCAACTTAACCATCCGCGCGCGAGCATCCCTCTTGCAGAGGTCGAGCCGCTCGAGGCGATCCTTGCGCGCTTCGACAGCGCCGGCATGTCCCTGGGCGCGCTCTCGCCCGAGGCGCACGAGGCGCTCGCGATCGCCATGAATCGCCTCGGCGCGCGCTCGAACTCGGGCGAAGGCGGGGAAGACCCGGCGCGCTATCGGACCGAAAAGAACTCGAAGATCAAGCAGGTCGCCTCGGGCCGCTTCGGCGTGACGCCCGAATACCTGATCAATGCCGAAGTGCTGCAGATCAAAATTGCCCAGGGCGCAAAGCCCGGCGAAGGCGGTCAGCTGCCCGGGCACAAGGTCAATGAGATGATTGCGCGGCTGCGCTTTGCGCGTCCGGGCGTTGGGCTCATCTCCCCGCCGCCGCATCACGACATCTATTCCATCGAGGATCTTGCGCAGCTCATCTTTGATCTCAAGCAGGTGAACCCCGAGGCGCTCGTTTCGGTGAAGCTCGTGGCGGAGCCGGGCGTGGGGACGGTCGCCGCCGGAGTCGCCAAGGCTTACGCGGATCTCATCACGATTTCCGGCTACGACGGCGGCACCGGAGCAAGCCCGCTCTCCTCGATCAAATATGCGGGTACGCCCTGGGAGCTGGGCCTTGCCGAGACGCATCAGACGCTGCGGATCAATGGCCTGCGCCACCGCGTGCGCCTGCAGACCGATGGCGGCTTAAAGAGCGGGCTCGACGTGGTGAAAGCCGCCATCATCGGCGCCGAGAGCTTCGGCTTCGGCACCGCGCCTTTGATTGCGCTCGGCTGCAAATACCTGCGTGTATGCCACCTCAACAACTGTTCCACCGGAGTCGCCACCCAGCACAACGTGCTGCGTACCAAGTACTTTACGGGTCTGCCGGAGATGGTCGTGAATTACTTTGAGTTCGTGGCGCGCGAAGTGCGCGAGATCCTCGCGGCGCTCGGCGTGCGCAGTCTTGCCGACCTCATCGGCCGCACGGAATATCTGCTGCCCATTGCGGGGACGACCTCCAAGCAGCAGAAGCTCGATCTCACGCCGATCCTCTCCACCGCGGGCCTCAGCGCCGATGACGCACAGTTCTGCACCACCGCATCCAATGCGCCCTTCGACAAGGGCGAGCTTGCCGAGCGCATGGTGGCCGACATGCGCCCGGCAATCGAGGCGCGCTCGGGCGGTGAGTGGCGCTACGAGGTGAAGAACTTCAATCGCGCCATCGGCGCGCGCATATCCGGGCTCATCGCCCGACACTGGGGCAACTACGGCATGGAGGATGCGCCGCTCCTCGTGGAGCTTGCCGGCAGTGCCGGACAGAGTTTTGGCGTCTGGAATGCGGGCGGCCTGCACCTGCGCCTCGAGGGCGATGCCAACGACTATGTGGGCAAGGGCATGGCCGGCGGCAAGCTCGTACTGCGCCACTCGCCGCGCGCCCAGTTCGTCGCCAAAGACACCATCATCATGGGCAATACATGCCTGTATGGCGCAACCGGCGGGCAGCTCTTTGCCGCGGGCGTCGCCGGCGAGCGCTTCGCGGTGCGCAATTCCGGCGCCACCGCCGTCGTCGAAGGCACCGGGGATCACTGCTGCGAGTACATGACGGGCGGCGTCGTGTGCGTCCTTGGCAGGACCGGGGTCAATTTCGGCGCGGGACTGACCGGAGGATTTGCCTACGTGCTCGACCTCGAGCGCAACTTTGTCGATCGCTACAATCATGAGCTCATCGACATCAGCCGCATCCACGCCGAATCGATGCAGTCGCACCTGCAGCATCTGCAGGGCCTGATCGAGCTGCACGTGGCTGCAACCCAAAGCCCATGGGGCGAGGAGATCCTCAACGACTTCCGCACCTACATCGGCAAATTCTGGGTGGTGAAGCCGAAGGCCGCCTCCATCGACTCGCTCATGGAAAACCTGCGGCGCGCCGCGTAGAGCTTCCATGGCTGACAGGAACCTGCACTTCCTCGATGTGCCGCGCGCCGAACCTGCGAAGACGGCGGTGGAGGCGCGCGTCACGCATTTTCGCGAGATCTACGCGCCCTACGAGCCGGAGCAGGCTGCAAGCCAGGCGCGCCGCTGCATCGCCTGCGGCAATCCATTCTGCGAATGGAAATGCCCGGTGCACAACTACATTCCCAACTGGCTGAAGCTCATCGAAGAGGGCAACCTCTTCGAGGCTGCGGAGCTTTCCCACAAGACCAATTCATTGCCGGAAATGTGCGGCCGCATCTGTCCGCAGGATCGCCTGTGCGAGGGCGCGTGCACGCTGAACGACGGCATCGGCGCGGTCACCATAGGCTCGATCGAGAAATACATCACCGATGAAGCCTTCAGACGCGGCTGGTCGCCTGACATGTCGCACGTGCGCCCCACCGGCAGGCGCGTGGCCATCGTCGGTGCGGGACCTGCGGGCTTAGGGTGCGCGGACATCCTGGTGCGCAACGGCGTCGAGCCCGTGGTGTTTGACCGCTACCAGCGCATCGGGGGCCTCCTGACGTTCGGCATTCCGCCCTTCAAGCTCGAGAAGGAAGTCGTGGAAAAGCGCCGCGAGGTCATGCAGGGCATGGGCGTCGAATTCCAGCTCGGCACGCAGGTCGGCACGGACATTGCGTTTGCGCGGCTGCTCGATGAATACGATGCGGTGTTCCTCGGCATGGGCACCTACAAGTCGGTGCAGGGAGGTTTCCCGGGCGAGGATCTTCCCGGCGTCTACGAGGCCCTCCCGTACCTCATCTCCAACGTCAATCATGAGCTCGCTCTGCCCGGCAGCGCGGAGCGGCTCATCAGCCTGCGCGGCCAGCGTGTCATGGTATTGGGCGGCGGCGACACCGGCATGGATTGCAACCGCACGGCCGTGCGCCAGGGCGCAGCCTTCGTCGGCTGCACCTATCGCCGCGACGAGGCCAACATGCCCGGCTCGCGCCGCGACTACAAAAACAGCAAGGAGGAGGGCGTCGAATTCCTGTTCAATCGCCAGCCAATCGAAATCGTGGGCTCGGAACGCGTCGAGGGCGTCAAACTCGTGGCGACGCGCCTGGGAGCGCCCGGTCCGCGCGGCCGGCGCATTCCCGAGCCCATTCCCGGATCGGAAGAAGTCGTGGCCGCCGACGCGGTGATCATCGCATTTGGGTTTCTGCCGAGCCCGCCGGAGTGGTTCGCAGGCCACGACATCCGCGTGCACGGCGATGGTCGCGTGCGCGTCTCGGCCAGCCGCGAAACGCCGTTCCAGACCACGAATCCCAAAGTATTCGCAGGCGGCGACATGGTGCGCGGCTCGGATCTCGTCGTCACGGCGGTATTTGAAGGCCGCGAGGCTGCGATGGGCATCCTCGCCTACCTCAACATCCGGGCGTCCTCATGAAGCACGCGCGGTGCGCGGCTGCGGAATCTCGCGCAGGCAAAAAAAACCCCGCCATTGGCAGGGTTTGCAAATCATCAGCACTTCTCGACCAGGTCGACCGCTGTCAGCTAACGGCCCGGCGCGCTTAAGCAAGCTCCTCGCCGGCGTCTTGCGTCGTCACGAACATCAATAATTTCGGCTGAAACGTTGGAGCTTGGCTCCGGCCGAACCGTCAAGGCCTGCGTGTTAGTTCACGCGCGTTCAAGCGTTTCTGGCGGCCGCAAAAAGTTAGTGACCGCTTTACCCGTGCTCGCGTCGATGTCCCGAATTCTCTGTTTTACATTCTCCAGTTCGATGTACCCTCCAAGCATCAGGCCGGGAGTGGCACGCTTGCGCTCGAGCATGGGCAGATTTGCTGCTGGCGCCGAGACTTCGAGGAAAAACCGGCGCTTACAAGTCACTGCGAGAGATCGAGTCGGAAAAATTGTACCGCTTTGACTTGACGAAATCATGTCTTATCTTTACTACAAATTCGTCGCAAAGCGGCGACGGATTAAACTTATTGCAGGAGCGCAGGCCTGTGCACCGTTTCATTGAAGCTATCTCGTGGCGCGCCGGCGATGGCCTGCGCCACGCGCCTCAACAAGCGAGGATCCCTATCGTGAGTGCCTGCACTGCCGAGAAGTTCTGCGCTCAACGCCCGACGCCAGCGCTCAAATGCTGGGCATTCACGCTCGTGGCGCTCACTCTGCTCGCGACTCCACGGCTCGATCACGCCGGCGATGCAGAGCATGCCCAGCAGGCGCCCATCATCGTCTTC
>Ga0302324_100000348_pt1 | contig 124675 bp, 103 predicted proteins | sample Palsa_T0_1_FD_201949 | JGI IMG/M metagenome (GOLD analysis project Ga0302324, IMG submission 201949) | Peat permafrost microbial communities from Stordalen Mire near Abisko, Sweden - Palsa_T0_1 | ecosystem: Environmental > Terrestrial > Soil > Palsa > Peat permafrost | place: Sweden: Abisko... | reverse complement strand
GCACCCGGACACCTTTCTGTTTCATCTCAAAGAGTGTGAATTCCGCTTCAACCATCGACGCCAAAGCCTGTATCATGTGCTGCTGAAACTGTGTCGAAAATGCCCGCTCAGCTAGTCATGACCCTTTACCAATTTGCCAGACGAGCGGCCAAGAGTTGTTGGTGTTTTTTCCAAGAGAGGACGGCGCCGAGCCGCCGGTGCTAGACGCCTTCCATGAGGCGTCGGAATGGAAACTGCTTTACCGCGATTTTCCGTCGATGCTTCGGGAATACGTTGAGCGTGAAGGTAACATCGAAACGATTGCAAGCGGCTAGTGATAACAAGTAACCGCTGCAGAATCGGTCGCTATTGCGGGGGGCCTCCCGCCTCCGACCCTAGCTCTTAGTCCCCTTTTTCTGCTCCTTCGCCCACGAGTCCTTCAACGACACCGCCCGATTCAGCACTAACTTATCCGGCGACGAATCCTTATCGACCGAGAAATAACCGATGCGTTCGAGCTGGAATTTCTCGCCAACGGCCGCTCCGCGCAGACTCGGCTCGACTTTTGCCATGGCGATTTGCAGGGAATTCGGATTCAAATTCGCTTTCCAATCCTGGCCTTCGGGGACATCTTCCGGATCAGGCTTGGCGAAGAGGTGATCGTACAGCCGCACTTCGGCGTCGATGGCATGCAGGGCATCGACCCAGTGAATCGTCCCCTTCACCTTCCGGCCATCGGGCGAATCGCCACCGCGGGTGGCCGCGTCATACGTGCAATGCACTTCGGTGATAGTCCCCGACGCATCCTTCACGACATCGGTGCATTTGATGAAATACGCATATCGCAGCCGAACTTCCTGGCCCGGGGCGAGGCGGAAATATTTCGGCGGCGGGACTTCACGGAAATCCTCCTGCTCAATAAAAATCACCCGCGAAAATGGCACCTTGCGAGTGCCGACGGATGCATCTTCGGGATTGTTCACCGCATCCAATTCCTCGCTGCTCGTCTCGGAATAATTGGTGATGACCACTTTGAGCGGCTTGAGCACACCCATGCGCCGCATGGCGCGCTTGTTCAGATCATCGCGCAGAAAATTCTCCAGCACGGAAATCTCGACCGTGCTGTTGAATTTGTTCACGCCGATGTGTTTGCAAAACGCCCGCACGGCTTCCGGTGTGTAACCCTTGCGGCGAAATCCGCTGATCGTCGGCATGCGCGGATCATCCCAGCCGGAAACAATCTTCTCCTGCACCAGCGCCAGCAGCTTGCGCTTGGAGAGCATGGTGTAGGTGAGATTCAGCCGGGCGAATTCGATTTGCTGCGGATGCCAGATTTTTTTATCGACGGGCCGGCCTTCGTTCACCGCATCGATGAACCAGTCGTACAGCGGCCGATGATTTTCAAATTCCAGCGTGCAGATCGAATGCGTGACTTTTTCCAGCGAATCCTCAAAACCGTGCGCCCAGTCGTACATGGGGTAAATGCACCATTTGTCGCCGGTGTTGTGGTGTGTTTCGTGCAGAATGCGGTACATCACCGGATCGCGCAGATTAAAATTCGGCGATGACATATCGATTTTGGCGCGCAGCGTTTTGGAGCCGTCGGGGAATTCGCCTTTGCGCATTCTCTCGAACAAATCCAGACTCTCGGCGATCGGCCGATTGCGAAAAGGACTTTCCTTTCCACCCACCGTCGGTGTGCCGCGTGATTGGCGGATTTGGTCAGCGGTTTGATCGTCGACATATGCCTTCCCCTTTTTGATCAGCTCGACGGCGTATTCATACATCGTGTCAAAATAATCCGACGCCCAGAGTTTTTGCGACCACTCGAAGCCGAGCCATTTGACATCTTCCTCGATGCTGCGGACGTACTGCTCCTCTTCCTTGGCCGGGTTGGTGTCGTCGTAGCGCAAATTGCAGGACCCGCCATATTCCTGGGCGATGCCGAAGTTGATGCAGATGCTCTTGGCGTGGCCGATGTGCAGGAATCCATTGGGCTCTGGCGGAAAGCGCGTGGCCACCCGCTGGTCCCATTTGCCGGTGCGATTGTCCTCCTCCACGATGCGGCGAATGAAATCGAGCCCTTCCTTCGGCTCACTCGGATGCTCATTGTCGGCGGGCGGCATGTTCATAATCCTCAAAAACAAAACTGGCGTGGTTTTACAGCATAGGCAGCGGTTTGTCGCGGGTTCTCACTGGCAAGCAAAACCCAGCTGCTGGGCGACCTTCCGCACCAAATCGGGATGATCGGAGATGATGGCGCTGACACCGTGATCCAGGACACGCTTGATGTCAGGCTCGGTGTTGACCGTCCATGCGCCAAACGGCAGATCGGCATCACGCAGGATTTTGGCAAGTCGATTATCCAGTAACGCATGATCCAAATGAATCCGCCAGCCGTCATCAATGCCGATGCGAATCCCCGCCTCATCTTCAACCAGGAATGCAATCGGAAGCTCCGGGTCGATTTGCTCTGCGGCCCTGATGTTCGCCGCATCAAAAGACTGTAACATCCATTTGCGGCTGACCATGGTCCGGATGACCGTTTTCACCAATTCAACACTGGCCGGCTTGATTTCCACGAGACCGAGATCATCAGCCACTTCACTCAACACCGGCGGCGGAGAGAACTCCTGCTTCCCGATACGGCACTTGAACCTCTGCAACTGCGACATCGAATATTCAACCACCGGCCCGGTGCCCGTCGTCGTGCGATCCAGAGTCTCATCGTGCATGACAATCGGCTGCCCATCTGCCGACATCCACACATCACATTCCGATCGAAACCCCTGCTGCGTGGCGTAGGCAAATGCTTCCCGTGAATTTTCCGGAAACCGTCCGAACCAGAATCCCCGATGCGCATAAATCGAGACGACGTTATTCGATGCGACCATCACTCACCCTCGCCGCATCATCGAGCGGCGCAGATCCCGATCCTGCTCTTTTTTCTTGATGGCCGCCCGCTTGTCGTGGAAATGCTTGCCTCGGCCGACGCCGATTTCCACCTTGGCGCGGCCGCCCTTGAAATAAATCGCCAGCGGAATCAGCGTGGTGCCGCGCTCGCGGGTGGCATCCTCAAGCTTGCGAATTTCCCGGCGATGAGCGAGCAACTTGCGTGACCGCACCGGTTGATGGTTGAACATCGCCGCCGCCTGTTTGTACGGATCGATGTGCAGGCCGTAGAGCCACAACTCGCCGTTTTCCACGCGGGCAAATGCTTCGTGGAGTTGTGCCTGCCCGAGCCGCAGAACTTTTACTTCGGTTCCGACCAGGGCGATGCCGCACTCCAGCTTGGCGTCGATGTGATATTCATGCAGCGCCTTGCGGTTGTTGATTCGCGGTCCGGAACTGGGATCATCCTGGCGGGCCATACCGCTTTATCATAGCGCAAAGGGTGCAACTTGACATCATGTCATGCCCATCTAAGATGCGTCGCCAAACCCGCGGCCATGGCGGAATTGGCAGACGCGCAAGATTCAGGTTCTTGTGTCCGTAAGGACGTGGAGGTTCGACTCCTCTTGGCCGCATGACTGCTCATCAAGCATCTCACCTCATTACAATATTCACCGGCAAAGCCGGGTGCGGAAGCGCAGCGACGCCCCGGGTCTTCCCATGTCACCCCAAGAATTGATGCGATTGGCGATCGAGCAAGCCCGGCTCGCCGCGACCGCCGGCGAGGTGCCCATCGGCTGCGTGATACAGCACGATCCCACGGGCCAGATCATCGGCCGTGCCCATAATCGCCGCATTCTCGATTCCGATCCCACCGCCCACGCCGAAATCCTCGCCATCCGCCAAGCCGCCAAATTTCTCGGTGATTGGCGACTGACCGATACCACTCTGGTCGTGACGCTCGAACCCTGCCCGATGTGCGCGGGGGCCATTGTCAATGCCCGGATTCCCCGCTTGATCTTCGGCTGCACTGATCCGAAAGCCGGCGCCGTGCGAACGCTGTACCAATTATGTGAAGACACGCGGCTGAATCATCGGGTGGACATAACGGGTGATGTGCTGGCGGACGAATGTGCCGCCCTGCTGCAAGATTTCTTCAAGACCCAGCGGGCGCTTGGGAAAAAGTAACCGCGGCAGAAATGCTGGAACCGCAGATGAACGCGGATGGACGCTGATCGGAGCAGAAATATTTTATCCGCGTGAATCTGCGTTCATCCGCGGTTAATTTGAATGATCCCTGAGTCGGCTTCTCCGCCGCAGCGAGAAAATCGAGATCATCATAATCACCACCGTCGGCGTGGCGGGTTCGGGGATCGCTGCCATGGGAAGGCCGGTTTCCCACTGCCCGATGTAATCCTGAAACAGATCATGCGTGGCGGCGTCGGAGCCTGGGGAACCATACTCCGTGAAGTCGCCTTCATGGGCAGTTTCGTTGAGTGGCAGGCCACCCAGGCACGTTTCATTGATGGATGTCGTGGAAAGCGGGATATAGCTGAGAATGTCGGCGGTCGTGGCGACGGTCGAGGCATAGCCGTAGGTTGCCACCTGCGAATGCGTGAGCACGAGAGTCTTGGTGCCGGCGGCGGCGTCCTGGGCATACTGGATGAAGTTGACCATCTGCGAATAGAGCGGCGTCTCGTCTGTCGAGCTTGTGTAGGAAGCGTAGATGGTGTCGGAAAGTACCATGCCGTCGATGCGGTTAAAGTAAGAGGGTGTCTGGAGGATCGCACGAACCGCTGCATAACCTGCGGAGAAGCTGGTGACATCAACCTTGCCCCATGCAGCGTTCGACGGGACGGCCGACACCGCCTTGGCCTGCGTCAAAGCGTCGTTCATCACATCTTGAAACAAGCTCGTGTTGTCGGTGAAAGGAGTTTCATAATCAGAGGGAACGCCGCCAAGGTAGATGGTGACGGAGATGGCGTTGAGGTTGGCATATTTATCGTTGGCATCGTAAGTCGGACCATCGCCGTGAAAGTGAACAATGAGGTTGGGATCGGAAGAGGCCTGAAAATTTGAAGGCACGAACATCGTGTACCCGCTGCCTTCGGGAAGTGTATAGGTAGTGCCGGTGGCAGCCGGGAGTTGCGCGCGGGCCAGCAGCGGCAGACAGGCAATCAAAGCGGCAATGACTACGTTTTTGAATTTCATGTCCCGCTCCCTGCGTAGGGGATTCTACCAAGGGAGCCGGCGATTCAACAATTTCTTTTGCTCGCCCGCCGCAATGAAGCAAGGGAAGTGCCCTTGTCAAACCGAATCGGCTTGTGAGATTCCCGTTTCAATAGAAATGGGCTTTCCGCACTCCGGGCAAACGCCGCTGACGTTGCCGGTGAGGTCGTAGCCGCATTTCCCGCAACGTCCGTCGTCCAGTCGTCGGTCCCGCCGCCAGAGCCTTAGCCACAACGCCGGCATGACGAGGAACAGGACGCAGAATAACCAATCCGGTAAATACAGATCATTGTCGTCAACTGCGAAGCCAAGCCGGCCAGCGAAAGCACGCCACCCAAATGGGTACACAAGCTGAGAAGTGTCGATTGGATTGCCCTCATCCTTCCCGCTGGAATACTGCCAACCTCTATCTTTGGGAGCCGCACGCGCGGAAGTAATCACCAACGTACCGTGCTGGGAATCGCAGGCGAGTGCCGACCCGTCAGCATTAACGTGAACAAGCTCGTCCACTCTCCAATGGCTCCGCACCCAAAGACAGACCGTCGCCAGGCACAGCACCAGCGACAGCACCGTCAGCCCATTCAACAGCCATCGTCCAAACCGTCGCATCATGGGATTGTAACCTGCACAAGAAAGTTGCCAGTTTTTAGTTGCTAGTTGCCTGACAAGAAGTTAGCCCGCGATGCACACCCCATGAATAACTTCTACTGCCGAACGACGATGCGTCCCGACCCTTCAAAATCTCTAAACTCCGAGACTCAAGGTGTGATTTCCGGGACACAGCGTTTGGAGAATCGTCCAGTCTCTGGGGGAATTGCCCAGCGTTTGGGAGAATCGACTCAGACTCCGTATCATCCGCGTCGCGAGAATTAGAATCCCGACCTGCTCTGTAGAAAAGTTTCTCTGTTCGGCGCTTGTTCGGCAGCGCGATATCTTTGGCATGTGTAGAAGATGCAGGATGCGAACAAGTAAATCGCCACGGAAGGTGACGCTGGAGGCCTATGAATTGGCCAGGCAGGTGCTGCCGGCGTACTCCCACCCTGCCCTCTCTCCGGGTACGGAGCGAGGGTAAAAAACCAAGCCACGAGCAGGTCTGGTGAATTACACCTTGCGGAATGCGCGGCGGCGTGGTCTGCGGGAAAATACCAAAGCGCCGATGCCCATGATGATTGTGGCGGAAGTGGGTTCGGGGACTTCGAATGGGGTACCGGTGTCGAATTTGAAAAGGAACGCATCGCCGCCGCCGAGGAAGACGTTGAGGCGGAGTTTGCCGGTGCGATTGGTCGGATCGCCGTTGGTGTTGGTCAGCAGGACCGTGCCTTCGGGTTCGATCGTGGAATTGGTGATCTTCAGGCCAGTTTGATCTTCGGGAAGGGTCACTACAAGCCCGGTGGCGGGATCGATGTATTGAATGGAAGGGAGCGACTGGCCCGATGCGAGTGGCCAGGTGCTGAAATCGAGGTGGATGTCTTGAAGGCACTGTGCCTGCGTGGCGGTGGGCGCGGCCAGGGCATTGACGATGAGGAAGTAGATATCCCCTTTGGTGGTGGCGACGGACTGAGATTCACCGATGGGGCGAAACCAGGAGATCAGCGCGTCGCCGGTGGCGTATTGCGTCTGGCCGGATGAATTGACATAGGCGTTGACGGTCTTGCCGATGTTGGCCTGGCCAAAGCCGGTCATCCAGGGGTCATTGGCGCCGGCGGTCCAGGTGGATTCGAGGCTGCCGTTAACGGGATTGGCGGCAAAACCGTCGGGCAGGACGTTGGGCGTGGTCGGGCTGCTGGGGTTGCCGGTGACTTGCTGGCCGCGGAGGAAAAGGATGTCGGGAGTGCCGGCGGTCCAATCGACATTGGGGTTGGCGACCAGCGGAGTGAGGCGGACCATCGCCCGGCCGAGGTTTTGCGTGTGAGTGTTGATGAGCTGCACGGCGTTGTAAAAAGATGTGGTGGCCGACTGATTGGTGTCGGTGAAGAGTGCTGAGGCGCCGTCGTTGTAGGTGAAATCCATCGCCATCTTCGAGTTGAATGCCATCGCCGTCGCAGTTTGCACGGCTAATTCCGAGGCGCTGGGGACCCGCGTGCCGTCGCCGGTCGTGTCATAAGTCTGGATATAAGTTCCAAATTCAACGCTATAGTTCGGATTCGATGACTGGTAACTGTTGTCGAGCGTCACATCACGATAGAAACGCAGTTCGGTGTACCAGGACGTGTACCCCGTGTTCAGGATGTTGGAAGAATCGGGGGTCGATGCGTTTGCGGTGGTGAATGGATAATAATCAAACGTGAGCATGTCGGGATGTGCCTGCTGGATAAAGTCGCTGACACTAGCGGTGTCGTCCTGGAGCTGGCCGAGGAAGTTGTTGGTGTAGAGGATGGTGTTGTTGTAATTCGCATTCGCGCCAACAGATTGAAACTCGCTGATGTCGTTGGCGCGGACGCTGGCGTTGCTTTCCCAATAATCCTCGTCGCCGAGCTGAAGTGCGACGAGGTTGGACAGGTGCGATTGACTTGCGGCAACCGTGTCAGGCAGCGGCGTGGAGCCGATCACCCACATCGACCAGGGGGTAGTGATCGAAACCCCGCTGGAGTCAGTAAATAGTGGGGACGATTGCCACTGGAGGGTGGTGTAATTGGCTTGGGTGAATCCATTGACCTCCTGGCCCGCGACGGTGTGGCCGTTGTAATAGAAAACGCCGTTTGGATCGGTCGATGCCTGAATCTGATAACCGTATTGCTCGAGAAGGCTATCTACCTTACTAAGCTGGGCCTGGGCGGATGTGGCCAGCAGCATCGCGAAGAATATCCAAACGGTCACCGATATTTTCTGATGCCTGCGATTCATTTCTGCTCATTCTCTATGACGCGATGACAACGAGACGGGTAAGCGTGGGCCTTTTTCGGACACCGAAAGGCACAATACCCATTCAAAACCACTGCTTAGCGAAATTGGTCCTGCTGGCGAATCTCTTTGCATAAGACAGTATTGGCAGCATGGCGGTTCGTTGATTTGGTTTCTGTTTGTCGGGGTTTGCGAGTTCCTCGACGGGCTCGGCATGATCGGAGGACGCAGGCTCATGGCAAGCCGCTTTGAGGTCCAATCCGGTGCAATCCCCGGGCCAACATTTCCTTTGCGATCGCCGCCAGGCGGATTCGACGTTGAGCACCGCTGTCGGCGGACCACAATATCTTTGCGTTCAATACTGGCGCTGGCGGATGAAATTGCTTTTAGAAGGCAATGAGCGAAAGCAAGGCAATAAGTGGTGGCCGCTTTTCCGGTTTGGGAGAAACTAATTAATATCTGATGGAATGTTGTTGAGAACGAACGCTCCAGCATGCCCGGCAAATTCGCCGTTGCCGATAATGCTCTCGGGCCGCTGTAAGCCGAGTACAACTTCCATCGTCACGTCGCCATTCAAATAGCTGTCCTGTGAGGAAAAATTCAAGTGAAGTTTGTGGTGGATGATTTCCGTGGTGAAATCGTAGGTGAGATCGTCGTGTTTGGATAAGTGCAGGTAAATCTCGCCATCCAGAATGTTGCGCCGTTGGTCTGTAATTGCCAGGGTCATCGCGGCAACAGTATGGGGGAAATGGCCATGCACGAGCGCACCGGTAAAGAAATCTAAGTAGGCGATAAGGCCTGAGAGACAGGTGCGGGATTCCAACGGTTCAATCATTTCTGCAACGTTTGCCCGAGACTTACGCATCGCCGACCACCTTATGATTTGAATTGCCTAACAGGCGGGATAGCGTTGTCCCGTACTCCCCGATAAAGAGAGATTGTAACGTCGCTATTGAAGCGTGCAATCGCAAGAGAGCAGCAAAAACGACCCCCACCCTAACCCTCCCCCTGAGTACAATGAGAGGGAAAATCGTATACCACCAGCGTTGATCCGTGTGCATCTGCGGCTCATCGGATAACTTGAGAGGTTTCACGTAACTCTCCCCGATTTCGTGGCGAGGGTAAAAAGGCTGGCAATCGCCGCGATCGGCATAGCAAAAAGTAAGTGCATTTCTTGACGCTCTGTAACATGGCGGATACGGTTCGCGGCAGATGCTTAAACGGACGCCGTTTCATGATTTTCATGTTTCTGCCGGGGCGCGGATGGGCGATTTCGCCGGGTGGGAGATGCCGATCGTTTATCGATCGATCATCGAGGAGCACGAGCAGACACGCCGCAGCGGGAGCATCTTTGATGTGTCGCATATGGGGCGTCTGCATTTTTCGGGAAAAGATGCCCAGTCATTTTTGAATAAAGTGCTGACGCGAAACGTGACGGATCAGCAGGTGGGCCAGAGCCGGTACAGTCTGGTTTGCAACAGCGACGGCGGCGTGATGGATGATGTGATCATCAGCCGGGATGCAAAGAATTGGATTCTCGTCTGCAACGCCAGCAACCGGGAGAAGCTCAACAAATATTTCGTGGAAACCCGGCGCGGCACCGGGATGGATTTTGATATGTCGGATCAGACGGAAAGCACCGGGATGGTCGCCATCCAGGGGCCGAAGGTGATCGATCGGCTGGCCAGCATTTTTCCGACGGATATCAAATCGCTCAAGCGGTATCATTTCGCCTCGGATAGTTTTTTGATGCTGGTGAAATACACAGTGTTCCGCAGCGGCTATACGGGTGAAGATGGCGTGGAAATTATCATTCCGGCGAAAATGGCGGGCATGGCGATGAAAACACTGGCGGGGAAAACGGATAAAGCGGAAGCGACAATCAAACCCGCTGGACTTGGCGCCCGTGACACATTGCGGCTGGAGGCGGGGATGCCGTTGTATGGGCATGAACTGTCCGAAACGCTCGATCCGCTGAGCGCCGGCCTGGGTTGGGCGGTTGATTTGTCCAAGGATTTCACGGGCGTGGCGAAGTTGCGTGAGATTCACAAACATGGGCCGAAGCAAAAACTGGTCGGCCTGGTATTGGAAGGCCAGCGCATCGCCCGGCAAGGAATGCCTATCATGAGTAAAGGCAGTCAGGTCGGGCAAATCACCAGCGGCACGTTTGGGCCGACGGTGCAAAAGAGCATTGCGATGGGGTATGTGAATGCCGATGTGGCTGCTGTGGGGCAGGCGCTAGAGATTGATTTGAAGGGAACGATGTTGACTGCGAATGTGGTGAAGCTGCCGTTTTATCGCCGAACGGCTTGAGTTTGACTTTTTACAGAAGGAACGGGACATGACCGCCCCGAGCGACCGATGGTATTTGGAATCGCATGAATGGCACAAAGCTGTCGGGGACACCGTCACCATCGGCATCACGCAGTTCGCCGCCGATGAATTGACGGATATCACTTTCGTGCAGCTTCCCAAAGTGGGAACCAAAATCGCGGCCAATAAACCTTTCGGTGAAATCGAATCGGTGAAAGCCACCAGCGATTTAATCAGCGGCATCGCTGGTGAAGTGATTGCCATCAATGATCAGCTGAACAGCAAGCCGGGCCTGGTCAACGAAGATCCGTATGAAAAGGGCTGGATGATCAAGGTCAAAGCGTCGGATGCAAAGGAATTGGGCAAGCTGCTGTCCAGCGACGATTACCTGAAAACCCGCCAATAGTATTCTTTGCCCGCCATGAATTATGTTCAGTTCACCGCCGCGCAGCGAAAGGAAATGCTCAAGTCCGTAGGGGCCGAGAGCATCGAGGATCTTCTGCGCCAGGTGCCGGCGGAGTTTCGGCTCAAATCGCCATTGAATCTGCCCGCGGAGATGGATGAATTGACGCTGCGTTCGCACTTGAGTGAGCTGGCTGCCAGCAACGTGCCGGCCGGGCAGCAAGTGTGCTTCCTGGGCGCCGGTGTTTATGACCATTTCATTCCCACGGTCGTCGATCATTTGGCGATGAAGGGAGAATTTCTCACCGCCTACACACCGTATCAGGCCGAGGCATCGCAGGGGTCGCTGCAGGCGTTCTTTGAATTTCAGACGATGGTCTGCCAGCTCACGGGTATGGATGTGAGCAATGCATCGCTGTACGAAGGAGCGACGGCTTTGGCTGAAGGCGTATTGATGGCATTGAATGTCACCGGCAAGAGGCAGGTGCTGGTCAGCCAGGGTGTGCATCCGCATTATCGCCAGGTGCTGCAAACTTATTTGTCGGATTTGCCGACGGAATTTAAAGATTTGCCGTTGAAAAATGGCACGACTGATTTGCAGGAGCTGCAAAGTTTTCTGGAAGATGACACGGCGGCGGTCGTGGTGCAGTCGCCGAATTTTCTGGGGCATCTGGAGCGAGTCGATACGGTTGCCAAATTTGTGCATGCTAATTCATCGCTGGCAATTCAGGTGTTCCATCCGCTGAGTCTGGGCTTGTTGAAAAAGCCCGGTGAGATGGATGTCGACATCGCCGTCGCCGAGGGTCAACCGCTGGGGATTCCGATGCAGTTTGGCGGGCCGTATCTCGGATTGTTCGCCTGCAAATCGGAACACATGCGGAAGATGCCGGGCCGGCTCGTGGGGCAGACGGTCGATATCGAAGGCAGGCGTGCATTCTGTTTGACGCTGCAAACCCGTGAGCAGCACATTCGCCGGGAAAAAGCGACGAGCAATGTCTGCACCAATCAGGGATTGCTGGCGCTGCGGGCATGCGTTTATTTAGCTGCGATGGGACCGCAGGGAATGCGGGAAGCGTCGCAGCTTTGTCATAACAAGGCGGCGTATTTGGCCGAGCGATTAGCGAAAGCGGGATTGTCGCTGCGATTTAAAGGTACAGCGTTTTTCAATGAGATTTTGGTGAAGCTGAATCGGCCGGTGGATCAAGTGCTGTCGAAAGCCCGATCGGCTGGTGTGCTGGCGGGTTACGCAGTCGGCCAGCATTATCCTGAGTTGGCGGATTGCCTGCTGGTTGCCGTGACGGAGCAGCGGACCAAAGCACAGATCGATGCACTTGTGGATTTGCTGAAGTGATTACTATGGACTCGACCCGATCATCCGGCGAACCGTTGCTGTTTGAAGTCTCCACCGATGGAGCGCGCGCGGTCGATTTGCCGGGCAGCGATGTTCCGACGGCACCACTGGATGCGGCGTTCACTTCCGCAGCCGCACCGCCCTTGCCGGAGATCGGCCAGCTCGATCTGGTTCGCCATTTCACGCATCTGTCGCACCGCAATTTTTCCGTGGACGACAATTTCTATCCGCTCGGCTCATGCACGATGAAGTACAACCCCAAGGTCAACGAATGGGCGGCGGCATTGGCGGGTTTTGCCAATCTTCATCCGATGCAAAGCGAGGCCGATTGCCAAGGGGCGTTGGCGTTGCTGTATCACCTGCGGGTTTTCCTGCAGGAAATCGCTGGGTTGGATGAAGTAAGTCTGCAACCGTGTGCTGGCGCGCATGGCGAATGGACCGCACTCAAGGTTATCCGCGCTTATTTTCGGGATCACGGCCAAAGCAAACGCCGCATCGTGCTGGCCCCTGACACGGCTCATGGAACCAATCCCGCTAGTTGCGCCATGTGCGGCGCGGGCGTCGTCACGATCAAGAGCCAGGCCGATGGCTTGACCGATCTGGGCGATCTAAAGGCTCATTTGAACGAAGAAGTCGCCGCGGTGATGGTGACCAATCCGAACACCGTCGGCAAATTCGATTCGCACATCGGCGAGATGGCGGAGCTGGTCCACAAAGTCGGGGCGATGCTTTATCTCGATGGGGCGAACATGAACGCGATCCTCGGCATCGCGCGGCCGGGTGATTTCGGTGTCGATGTGATGCACTACAATACGCACAAAACATTCAGCACGCCGCACGGCTGTGGCGGCCCGGGAGCTGGACCGATCGCTGTTCGCAGCAAACTCGCGCCGTATCTGCCCGTGCCGCAAGTCGTGAAACTCAGCGATCAATTTCAGTGGGATCACAACCGGCCGAAAAGCATCGGCAAGGTGCGCAGCTTCTGGGGCCAATACAACGTGCTGGTGCGAGCTTATACCTACATCCGGGCCTGCGGTGCCGGCGGTTTGCGGGATGTCAGTGAATCCGCGGTGCTCGCCGCCAATTACCTCGCCCAGCGGGTCAAGCATGTGTATCCCCTCCCCTACGGCCCCGCCGACGGCAAGCCGATGGCGACCAATCCATGTGCCCACGAATTTATCACCGTGCCCAAGGCGGTGATCGATCGAGGCGTGTCAATCATGGACATCGCCAAGAATCTGATCGACCGCGGCTTTCATCCGCCGACGGTGCATTGGCCGGTGCATGATTGTCTGATGATTGAACCGACGGAAACGGAGAGCAAAGCGTCGCTGGATGCGTTCGCCGATGCGCTACTGCAGATCGCAGCATTGAGCGAAACCAATGTCGAGCAATTACGCCAAGCACCGGTGCATCAAAGTGTGCGGCGGCTGGATGAAGTCGGGGCGGCGCGGAAGCCGGTGTTAAGGTGGTCCGCGAAATAGTGCCGAATCGATTTCGACAGTAGCACCCTTGTTTGAACTTTCTCTGGCCGCATCCAACAGTGCCATGGTTGGCAGCACGCTTTCCGCCGGCACCGCGGGCGGCTTTCCATTCACGATTGCTTCTCCAAACCGTTCCCAGATTTGCGTTTCGGCTAATCCACCGGCGACCACCGGCAGTCGTGATTTCAATTCGTCCTGGCCGGTAAATTCAAATTGTGCCCAGGCTTTGGTATCGAAGGATAAACTGAACGGACTTTGCGCAGAGCCGTCGGTTCCATCGACATGCCAGCGTGGTAACGGCGAACGGGTCGTGGTGTTGATTTCCAAAAGTCCCGTGCAGCCGTTGTCGAAATCGATCAGCACCCTGGCAAAATCATCGCAATCCTTGGTCCACACATTGCCTCGTAATTGCGCGAAGACCCGCACGGGCTTGGCCGGCAGCAGCAATCGCCACAATTGATCGATGAAATGGCTGCCCCAATCGTACAATCCCCCGCCGCCGAAGGAGCCTTCGTTGCGCCAACCGGGCCGGTATTCCTTGGCAGCTGGACCGACGCAGCTTGACCATTGGCCGAGACGGCTTTCGACGTTGATCAATCGGCCGAACTTTCCCGCCGCCACCGCCGCGGAGAGCGTCAAATAATCCGTGTCCCAACGCCGATTATGAAATACGCTGAGGACCAATTCCCGCCGCTGCGCCTCGGCCAACAATTTTTGCGAAGATGGCAAATCGAGCGTCATCGGTTTTTCCACCATGACATGCTTGCCGGCGGCCAAGGCGGCCATGGCATGATCGAAATGCATCGATGTCGGCGTGGAAATCAACACCGCATCGAGATTCGGATCGGCCAGCAATTGTTGCGGATTGTCGTAAACATGCAGGCCGCGCGACTCGGCCATGGCTCGCCGGGCGGGTGTGGCATCGGCGGTTGCCGCTGCGCTGATTCCTTTGGCATTGGCCAGCCACGCGGCGTGTTCCGCGCCGATGCGGCCGAATCCCACGATACCGACTTTTACAACGGATTTCGACGTCATGACGGGATTGTATCGGCCCGGCAACGACGTGTGCTATGATGCGGCGATCTTTTGAGGAATCGCTTATGAAACGCCTGATTGGATTCTTGTTTCTCTCCTGCTGCATCGCGGTAGCCGCCCGTGGCGAGTTGCGCGTCGCCATGGTGTTGCCAGGTTCGGATAACGACAAGGGATGGAACCAGATGGCCCGAGAAGGGCTGGATCGGATCAAAACCGAGCTGCATGCCCAGACGCAGATTGTCACCAACGTGCAATCCGCGGATTTTTATAGCCGGATCAGCAACTTCGCGGAGGATGGCGTTGATGTGATCATCTGCCACGGCGGCGAGTTTGAGAATGTCGCCAAGGAAGCGGCGAAGAATTATCCCAAAACACATTTCATTGTCGGCGGATGCCCCAACGCGATCCCTGGTGCGGTGGCAGTTGATTTTGAAACGCAGGACGCCTCGCAATTGGTCGGCCTGCTGGCTTCGCAGGTGACGCACAGCAAGACGGTGGCGTTTGTTGGCGCCGAGCCGGTCGCGCCGCTGCAGGCTTGTTATGACGGGATGAAAAAAGGACTGCAGCCTGGCGTGAGCGCGCTGCCGGCGCTGTGGACCAACAGTTGGGATTCGCCGACCATTGCCCGGGAAAAGACGGAAGCGGCCATCGCCAGCGGCGCGGATGTGATTTATCAAAATGTCGATGCGGCGGCGATCGGCGTGTTCCAAGCCGTGCAGGATGCGGACCATCACGGCAAAAACATCGCGGCGGTCGGCTGCAACAGCAATCAAAACGCCCTGGCTCCCGATGTGATCGTTGGCAGCGTGGTGCTGAACGTGCAGCAAGCGTATCTTGATCTGACCAAGAATGTAATGGCCGGCAAACAACCCAACGAAGCGGTTAAACTTGGCCTGCGCGGCGGATATGTTGATCTGGTGCTGAACGATAAACACCCGGCGATCACGGCAGCCATCAAGGACAAAATCGCCGAGCTGCGCAAGCATATTTTGGCGGCTGCGGCGAAATAGCACGCCTTGCTGCCGTATAATTTGAACCGATGGAGGAATTGGTTTCATGGCTGAGATGAATTCACGGATCGAACAGTTTAAGAAGATGGCGGAAGCCGACCCAGATAATGAGTTGGGGCATTTTTCGCTGGGCCGGGCTTATTTGGAAGCGGGGATGCAGCCCGAGGCGGTGGCATCTTTGCAGAAAACCATTGAGTTAAATCCGAAGCTCAGCAAGGTGTATCAATTGCTGGCGGATGCATTGCTGAAACAGGGGAAAAAGGATCAGGCGATTGAGCAACTCACGGCCGGTGCGAAAATGGCGGACGAGCGCGGCGATCATATGCCCAAAGCGGAAATGGTGCGCATGCTCACGGAGCTGGGCGCGCCGGTGCCGCAGTTGTCATCCGCCGCTGCCGCCAGCCGAACACCGACCGAGGGTGAAGTGCTTTGCCAGCGTTGCAATCAGGTGAAGCCGAAGATGGCTCATCCGCCGTTCAGCAATGCGCAGGGGAAGATGATTCAGGAGAAAATCTGCGCCGATTGCTGGCGGGAATGGATCGGCATGGGCACGAAGGTAATCAACGAGCTGCGATTGCCGCTCAATGATCCGAGGGCGCAGAAAGAATTCGACCGGCACATGTACGAATTTCTCAATTTGACCAAGGAATAGCGTGTCGCAGCCACCGCCCAGCCGAAAAGTTGCGCTGGTGACCGGCGGAGCCAAACGTGTGGGCCGGGCCATCGTGGAGCGGCTGGCGGAAGCGGGATTCGAAATAGCATTCACCTATCTCACCAGTCGCTTGGAAGCGGATGAATTTGTCGAGGAACTTGGCCGCACCGGTAGGCGGGCGATGGCTATCGCGGCGGATTTCACCGATCCCCAAACCGCTATTGGGGTAATCCATCGGCAATTCGCCACGTTTTCCGATCGGCTGGATGTTCTGGTGAATAATGCTTCGCTGTATGAGCCGGCGTCGCTGGATCAGACCGATTTGCACCTGATGCGGAAATTGATGGCGGTGCATTACGAATCGCCGCTGCTGCTTTGCAAAACTTTCGCGGGGTTGCTGCGGCAGAGCCAGGGGCATGTGATCAACATGGTCGATTTGCTGGCCGAGCGGCCCTGGCCGAAATATATGGCGTACTGCGCTTCCAAGGCGGCGCTGGTGAATTTGACGTTGTCGCTGGCGCGGGAATTGGCTCCGCAAGTCACGGTCAATGCGATTGCGCCGGGCGTGGTCGAATGGCCGGCGGATTATCCGGAGGAGCAGAAACAGGCGTATCTGCATCGGGTGCCACTGGGCCGGGCTGGGGAACCGAGTGATGTGGCGAATCTCGTAGCCTATCTTTGCGGCGAAGGTTCCTACATCACCAGCCAGATCATTCGCCTTGACGGGGGCCGGTCGATTAGCTGATGCTGTGAGGTTGCCATGCAATCCACTTCGTCCCTGGCATCGAGTTCCTGGCAAGCGTTTCGCTTGACGAGCAAACCGCCGGCCGAATTGCTGGCGACCCTGGGGCCGCATGCCGTGGATGAGCTGATTCGCCAAATGCTGGCGGCTTGTTGGCGCGACACGCCGCTGGAGCAGCGCACCTTGCCGAAAGTGCGGCAATCGGCTCGGGAGATTTTCGATCACCATGTGAAATTCTGGGGCCGGATGAAAAAACCGTCGCCGGGCATTTTCTTTGCGAATCTGCCGCCGACTGCCGCCGATGGATTTGCGCGCCAGGCCATGGTGCTCTGCTGGATGATGCTGCCGCGCGGGAAGCGCTCGCCGATGGATGTGATGCGCGTGGTGAGCCATATTTTTGATCGCAATCTGGCGGCATGGGATGAAGACTTGGCGATCCTCACCAAAGGGAAGAAGCGACCGGCGAAGAAGCCAATCAAGCCAAAGGCTAAAAAAGCGAAGAGGAAATGATCCCGGAGAATGTCATGCGAAGGGTTATCGCAGCGATGGTGGTGATGTTATGTTGCATCTCGGCGGGGCCGGCATCCAAGCCGACGAGCAAGCCGGCTTCGAAAACCAGATACACGTTGATGCATGGGGCGGTGCGATTTCTAGTTCCGGCGGCGTGGAAGCGAACAGTTCAGACCGATGATGACCAGCACGCGCAATTTGAAAGTCCGGACGGCAAATGCGTGATCGTCATCGGCGTGCGTCCGGAAGAAATGGGATTCCCCTCAAGAAACGAATCGGCGATCGAGCAGATGAAGACGGCGGTGATCGGGGCAATGAAAAAAGCATTGCAGGCAAGAGGGGTGCAGATTCTTTACGGGCCGCGATCCGAAACCGACAGTGATTTTGTGCTGCGCGTTCACGCCCGATATGTGGACAACAAACAGACTTTCGATGAAATGCAAACCTATCGTGCTGATGGCTTGGACCTGCTGGTGGTTCTGACGCAGGCAAAGACGGATGATCCGGCGGAAGCGAAATCGCTTTTTGCGGTGGGTGATGACGTGGCCCTGGGAATCATCCTTGGGCCGGCGGACAAAAAGCAACCGGCAACTAAAGCGGCTCCCTGAACAATTGTCGGCCTCAGCCGGCAGCCATGTGATCCTCATTACAAAAATACACGTCGCAAATCTTTGTCATAGAGGGACTTAAGCGTTTCCATGATTGTTTGAAAGTACGGCCGGCGCGGCGTTTGCGTAACCCAATTCATCAAGGGGACGTTTGCCCCCTCGGCGATACACCACCATACAGGAGCCACTCTTATGAAACGTCAAATACTTATCGCGGCAGCAAGCATCGTCATCGGCGCATCCGGGCTGGTTGGATGCCAAAAGAGCGACACAACCGCCTTCAATACGACTGCGACCCCCGGCCAAAAGACGACGGATTCAATTGCCAATGCGGGCCAGAAAACTGCTAACGGCGTTGGCGAAGCGGTGGACAAAGTCGCTGCTGCTACGCAACCGTCGGCTGACTCAGCTTTGAAGGCCACCCGCAACACTCTCGTGGCTGTGGTGGAGGATGCGCTGACCAACAATGATTTCAACAAGGTGGTCGGCCAATTCACCAAGGCGAATCGTGACCGCATCGGCAAGCAATCCGACGACAGCCTGGCCGATTTGAATGCGGCGATCGGACAGTTCCGGCGGGATTGGCAAACGAAGTACAACCAGGATTTCAAGTTAAGCGATAAAGAGGAAGTCGTCTTCGGCACGCCTGTGAATATCCAACCGGGTGGTCAAGCCGCCGAAGCGAGCCTTGCTGCCTCCTCCACCCCCGGCGCCGACGCCGCCGCTGCTAAAGAAGCCGCTGAGCGGGCCAACAACACCACGACGGTGACCTTCCCTAAAGGTGATGCAGCGCCCGCCGTTTCACTGACCCTCCACAACGAGGGAACCGTCATGAACGATTACAAGATCGATGTGCCTGCGACCCTTGATGCGGCGACCCTCAAGGCCAACTTGACCAAGCATATCAATCGCATCGACAGCATGAAGGATCAGTGGCCCAGCGATGTAAACGAAGCGTCCAGAATTGTGTCGCAACACATTCTCAAAGCCATCAGTGAATCGACTGGCGGCGGGAGCGCTTCGATCAAGTAACCCGTGGTTTACAGCGGGAAGCAAAAAGCCCACTGGATCAAAACAGTGGGCTTCTTTTTTGGTAGAGCGAATTGCGATTTTGGTAGAGAAAATCAAAGACCGCCAGTGGAGCCAGGAGCGGCCTTACCGGGGGCTTGGCCAGGACCGGCTGTATGCAGCATCATCGGCAACATATTCGACAACGCCGGTCCGAGTACCTTTCCCTGGACCTCTATGCTGACTTTGGCACCCTCTTGCTTGGGTTTGAGCCCATCGGCCAAATCACTCATGGAAGTGGCCATGGCCGCGAACTGGACACCCGCCTGCTTCATCTGGTCCGCCTGTGCTTTGAGCTGCTGCGCCGCCTGGTCCACTGCATCGGCCAGCTTCTTGCTGCTCTCTTCATCCGCCCCTTGCAGGCTCAGGTCCAGCACGGGTGATTCACCGAGGCTGACGCCGAGGGACACGTTTTGACATTCCGCCACAGACTTGCTGATCTGCGCGACCCACGCCGGCTCGCCTTGGTCGTGGCTGATGTCATCCTTCATCTTGTCACGAATTTTATCCGTCGGAATGAAAACAATTCCCAGCGGCTTGTTCAGCTCCGGGAAAGCAGCGGCGAATTTTTTGGCGCGATCCGGATCGGCGGCGGCTTCGCTTACCGGTGAATTCTTGTCCCGGACGATAACAAAGTCGCCGTCATCCTTGATGTCCATTTCCGGCGTTTTGCCGCCGGCGGCCTGCGCCTCTTTGGCCTGCTCATCGCGCATCTTTTGCTGGAATGCAGCATGATCTGTACCGGGCTTGAGCTTCACGAAACCGGTGACCGCCGGCTCCGCCGCTTTTGGATCACCGCTGGCCACTACGGTGAGCGACTCCGCGCCCGCCTCGGTCATTTCCTTGAGCTCATCCTTGAACATCTGCAGCTTTGGCGCCACGGACCCGGCCGCAGGGCCCAGAATCACTTGCACGGATTGATCGAGGCTCGCCGAATCAATCTTAGAGCCGTCAACATGAACGACCAGAAATGAATCCGCGACCACCGCCGATGTCGGCAACTCCGGCAAAGCCGCTCGCACCGGGGAGTTCCATAACGCCAAGGCGGCCAGCATGACGGTGCCGCGCTTCCAGAACACAAGTGGTTTTAACATTGAAAAAATCCTTCCGCTCCAAGGGTGTTTGAGCCAAAGCGTGTGCCCATCCCGGCGACGCCACCGGCGGCGGACCACAGCACCGCGGGAGCATAACCGAAACACATTTGCAACGGAACAATCCCGCTGAACCGCACAATGTCCCCAATCTCCGGCCCATATTGCCTTGTGCTTTTCATCACAAGCATTAGCGCTTGCAACTAACGCCCGGCACTTGTTAATCGTCCTATTATGTAGAGGGAGAATGCGTTGCTTAGCGAGGTAGCACAATGCCTCTGGCGGAATTGACAGACACCACGCTGTACTACGAGCTCGCCGGTGACGGCGATCCGCTGCTGCTGATCCCGGGCCTGGGAGCAACTTGCAGGTCTTGGGATCCCATTGCCGCGGAGCTGGCGGAAAAGTTCTCGCTGATCCTTCCGGACAATCGTGACATCGGCCGAAGCACCGGCAAACGCAAACCGCACTGCTTGAGCGATTTCGCCTCGGACCTGCTGCAATTGCTCGATCTGCTGCAAGTGCGGCGCGCCCACGTGGTCGGCTTGTCGCTCGGCGGCGTTATCGCGCAAACGCTGGCCGTCGAGCATCCCAGCCGAGTGAACAGGCTCGTGCTGATTTCCACCGCACATCGTTTTGGCCCGTATGTGCGGGATATTTCCACACTGCTGGGCCATTCCCTGTATCGCATGCCGTATGCGATGTTCCAGCGAACGGTCGAGTTGCTCGGCACGGCGCCGGCCTATTACGACAGCCACGCCGACAGCATTGATGAGCGTTTGAAGCTCGCCCGCCGTCATCGTGCCCCGCGCGCGGCGGTGGTCCGGCAACTGCAATGTCTGGCAGTCAGCGAAGTGGATGAGCCATATTATCGCATCCTCGCTCCGACACTGGTGTTGGCCGGCGAGTACGATGCGATGATCCCCAATTGCTACGGTAAGCGAATGGCCGACGCGATTCCGGGAAGCGAATTTCACATTCTCAAAGAGTGCGGCCACAACGCTGTGGAAGAAATGCCGCAAATCGTGCGGCCGATGATCGAGGAGTTTTTACTGCGCAAGGATGATGTACGCAGGCCGGAAAAACCGAGCGGTGTTTCCGTGTCGAGCCACGGTTCTTTTGAGGACCAGGACGCTCAGCCGACCTATAATTTGTCAGGCTTGCGTGAAAGGAATCGGTAAGCGTCCCGGGAAGGCGGTTCGAGCGGTTCTACCACCGCGATAGGGAGCGCCTATGACGCTGATGAGCGGCTTAATTGATTCGGCCTTGAGCTGGTGGCGGAGCGGCGATTCTCGCCAGGTTCCGGCCGGTCACGATCAGTCTGTTCCCGTGACAACCGATGCCGTGATTCCTCCAGCGGAAAAAACCGCGGCCGCCCAAAACGCTGCAGCGGAAACTCCATGGCTCAAACAGCTCGATCGCCTCGGCATTCCGCGGTCGCTGAATTATCCGCACACATCGCTGGGCAAACTGCTGGACCAAACTGCTGATCGCTTCGGTGGTTCGCTGGCCCTGACTTACAGTGGGCGGAATTGGACATGGATTGAGCTTCGAGATCAGTGCAATCGATTGGCCGGAGGTTTGGCAAGGCTCGGTGTTCGCCGCGGTGATCGTGTGCTCATGGCCCTGCCCAACTGCCCGGAATTTATCTTCGCATTCTTTGCTGTTCAAAAACTCGGCGCGGTGGTGGTCAACGCCGGGCCGCTGATTGGTCCCGACGATCTGCAGCAGATTCTCAGTGTGTCGACGCCGAAGGTCATCATCGGCCTCGATCTGCAGGCCCCGATGCTCAGCCGCATCAGCCGTGATTCGACGGTGGAGCATTGGGTGTGGGTGTCGCTGGCGTTGTATCAACCGGTGCTCAAACGTCTCGGCTATCAATTCAAAGTGTGGCACGAACGTGAGGCGCAAAACGGAAATACGCCACGGCACACGAGCATGGAAAAGCTGATGGCCGATGCCCCGGCGCGTCCGCCGACCGTGGAACCGGAGCCGGATCGCATCGCTGTATTGCAACCCACCAGCGGCACGACCGGCTTCGTCAAACTTGTGCGGCTTTCACATCGCAATCTCATCGATAATGCAGTGCAAGTGTCGGTCTGGCTCGGCGCGCGTGTCGCTCAAGAGCGATTTTTCACCGCATTGCCGATGTTTCATGTGTATGGCCTGACCGCTGCCCTGATCACACCAGTGTATTTGGCCGCCCCGATGCTGGTGATGACCCGCTTCAATGCAGCCCAAGCACTAGAAGCGGCGCAGAGATTCCAGCCGACGATTTTCCCGCTCGTGCCGGCCATGTGCGATGCAATCTCGAATCTTCTGCAAGCGCGATCAAAAGAAAGTAGCCCGTTTGATGGCTTTGCCAATCTGCGCATGTGCATCAGCGGAGCCGCCCCGCTTTCACAGGAAACGGCGGATCATTTCATCAAATGGACTGGGGCAAAACTAGTGGAGGGTTACGGTCTAAGCGAAGCCGCCCCCGTGACGCACGTGAATCCACCGGACGCCGTGCGTATCGGCTCGATCGGTTTGCCCATGCCCGACACGCAGTGCCGCATTGTCGATCTCGAAACCGGCCAGCGCGACATTCCCATCGGCGAATGCGGTGAAATGCTCGTCAGCGGCCCGCAGGTGATGGCCGGATATCTAGCCAATCCCGAGCAAACGCAAAAAGCCCTTACCACCGATTCTGACGGCCGCACCTGGTTGCACACCGGCGACATCGTCTGGGTCGACCCCGACGGTTATTTCCATGTGCAGGATCGCATGAAGGACATGATCATCCGCTCGGGCATGAAGGTGTATGCGGCCAAGGTGGAGCGTGTACTGCGAACGCATCCGCAAGTCGCCGACGTCGCGGTGATCGGTGTTGCCGATCCGATTCACACCGAGGAAGTCGTGGCGGTGGTCGTGCCGGCGAACACGGAACCGGAAAAGCAAAACGAATTGGCCGAGATATTGCGCACCCATTGTCGTGAGCGTTTAGCTCCGTATGAAGTGCCGGCCCGTGTGCAGTTCGTAGCGCAGCTTCCGCGCACGGCACTGGGCAAACTGCTCAAGCGTGAATTAAAAAAACAAGGTGAATCGACCCCGGCGCAAAAGGAGTAGCCCATGGTTGCCTGGAATACATCATCGGACGATATCGCCATTATTGCCGGGGCGCGCACCCCCTGGGCCAAAGCCGGCACCGCATTGCGGCAAACGCATGTCGCCGAGCTGGCGGTGCGGGCCATGCAGGAGACGCTGTACCGTTCGCATTGGTCGGCGGATCGAGTGGACGAAGTGGTGCTCGGCAACGTCGTAATGCCGCCCGATGCTACGAATTTGGCGCGAGTGGCGGCGATGTATGCCGGGATTCCCGCCAGCGTGCCGGGATTGACCGTGCAGCGGAACTGCGCCAGCGGCATGGAAGCGGTTGCCGAAGCAGCGGGGCGCATCCGCAATCACATGGCCAAAGCAGTGCTCGCCGGCGGGGCAGAATCGATGAGCACCCTGCCGCTGCTGCTGCCCGCCGAAACGATGGAACCGATGAGCCGGTTGTATCGCGCCAAAAGTGTCTGGCAAAAAGCCTCCGCTTCGCTGACTCTGCGGCCGCGCCATTTCAAACCCGTTGCCGCTCTGGAACTCGGCCTGACCGATCCGACCTGCAATATGATCATGGGCAAAACCGCGGAAGTGCTGGCCAAGGAATTTAACGTTTCCCGCAAGCAGCAGGATGAATTTGCCCTGCGGTCGCACAACCGGGCCGTCGATGCCGAGCGCGCCGGAAAATTCGAGGACGAGCGCGTGACATTTTTCGCCGGCCGGCAATGCGAGGCGGTGACGCATGACATTGGGCCGAGGGCCACGCAGTCGCTGGAAGCGCTCGCGAATCTGAATCCGATTTTCGATCGCCGCGATGGCACGGTCACCGTTGGCAATTCCTGTCAGATCACCGATGGTGCCGCGACGGTGCTCGTCGCAGACGCTGCGATGGCCCATGCGGAAGGCCTGCCGATTCTCGGCTACATCCGGGCTTACGCCTACGCTGGTCTCGATCCATCGCGCATGGGACTCGGCCCGGTATACGCCATTCATGAACTGCTGCGGCAAACCGGGATGCAGCTGTCCGACATCGGTCTTCTGGAAATTAACGAAGCGTTCGCCGCCCAGGTTTTGGCGTGTTTGCAGGCGATGGAGAGCGATGCGTTCTGCAGCGAACATCTGGCCCGTGAGCATGCCATCGGCTCGGTCGATCCGGAAAAATTGAACGTGAACGGCGGTGCGATCGCCTTGGGTCACCCGGTTGGAGCCACCGGATGCCGCCTGGTGCTCACATTGTTGCACGAAATGCGGCGGCGCAATGTGCAGTTCGGCATCGCCAGCCTGTGCGTCGGCGGCGGCCAGGGAGCGGCCATCCTTTTGGAACAGCGGTGAATCTATGGAGACGGTCATGAACAACGTGCCAAACTTGCTTCGCATGGAGCGCGACGCCGACAACGTGGCGACGATCTGGTTCGATGCCACGAACAAATCGGTCAACACCATCACGCCGCCGTTGCTGGAACAGTTAAGCAACGCGCTGACGGAATTGATGCACCACGAACCGGCCGGATTGATTTTCGCATCGGCCAAGAAAGGTTTCGTTGCGGGGGCTGATTTGTTTGAGATTCGCAAAATGGACCGCGACCAGCTCGGCGATTTTTTGGCCGAGGGACAGCGGGTTTTTCAGCGCATCGCCACGCTGCCGTTTCCCACTGCGGTGGCGATCAACGGCGATTGCCTCGGCGGCGGGTATGAATTGGCCCTTGCCTGCACCTATCGTGTCGCAGCGGATGATGGATCGGTCAATATCGGTTTGCCGGAAACGAAGCTGGGTATTCTCCCCGCATGGGGTGGCACCACTCGTTTGCCGCGCACCATCGGTTTGCCCAAGGCGTTGACCGTCCTGTTGGCCGGCAAAACGCTGCCGCCGAGGAAAGCGTTGAAGCTCGGTATGATCGACGAAACCGTGCGGCCGGAAGCCGTGCGGGTAGCTTGCAAGCGGTTGATTCAGCGGCATGTCGAACGGAAAGAAGCCGCCTGGTCGCAGCGTGTCGCCGCCGCCACGCCGTTTTTGCGGAACCGCATTTTGGCCACCGCCGAAGCGCAAACCCGCGCCAAAACTTATGGCCATTATCCCGCCCCGCTGAAATTGATCGAAGTCATCCGCAGCGGTTACGAGAACGGTTTTGACGCAGGCCTGCGGGCGGAAATCGAGGGAATCAGCCATCTCATGGACACCGAGGCGTGCCGGAATCTGATGCGGCTGTTTTTTCTGCAGCAAGGCTCGAAACGCGGTTTGGCAGCGCAGTTTCACGCCACACCCAAGCCTGTAAAGCATGTCGCGGTGATGGGAGCCGGCGTGATGGGGGCAGGGATTTGCCATGTCCTGGCCCGCAGTGGAATTCAAGTGCGATTGATCGAAGTGAACCCCGAGGCGCTGTCGACCGGATTGTGCCGCATCCGCAATCTGCTGGATGAAGATGTCGCCGCGGGGAAACTCAGTCCGTTGCAGGCTCGTGACGCCATGCACCGGGTTGCTCCGAGCGTACAGTGGACGGGTTTGGAATTGGCCGATGTGGTGATCGAAGCGGTGGTTGAAAAACTGGAAGTAAAGCGCGAGATTTTCACGAAGCTGGATCATCTGATCCGCCCCGATTGCGTGCTGGCGACCAACACCAGTTCGCTGCTGGTCGGCGACATTGCCACTGCTGCGGTTCACGATCATCGCGTCGTCGGCATCCACTTTTTTAATCCGGTCGCCAAGATGCCGCTGGTGGAAATCGTGCGAACTCCGCACAGCGATGAACAGAGCCTGGCAACGGCGATCGGCTTGGCGGCACGGATCGGCAAAACGCCGGTGCTGGTGAATGACGGTCCGGGATTTTTGGTCAACCGTGTGCTGATTCCATATCTGGCCGAAGCGATGGCGATCGCCTCGGAAGGAACGCCGATTCCCGTGATAGATTTGGCGGCGCGGCGATGGGGCATGCCGATGGGTCCGTTTGAATTGCTGGATGAAATCGGTCTCGATGTGGCCAAGCACGTGCTGCAGGCGCTCGATCAGCAGCTCGGCGGCAAGCTGCCCGCACCGCCGGTAGCGCTCGAACAGATGCTGCAACGTGGCTGGCTCGGCAAAAAGAGCGGCAAGGGATTTTATGTTTATCCCAAAGCCGGCAAGCGCTCGGCGCAAGCGGATTTGAATCAGGAAGTCGCCGCGCTGCTGAACACCGGCAAAGAACCAGTCGCGGATTCAGCGGAACGGCAGGAACAAATCGCCTGGCGGCTGGTGCTGCCGATGGTCAACGAGGCGGCGAAGTTGTTGGAACAAGGGATCACCGATTTGACCGAGACCATCGACTTGGCCACGGTGCTCGGCACGGGGCTGGCCCCCTTCCGCGGCGGGTTAGCGCATTTTGCGGACAGCGCTGGATTGGATGTGATTGCCGGCAAGTTAACCGATCTGGCCGCCAAACACGGAGCACGATTTGAACCCGCGGCTTTGCTTACAGAACTGGCCGCGGCGCATCGTCCTTTAACAGACTTCAAAACCGGTGCATCGCCTGCGCCCTCGGCCCCCACTCCGACGTGGCGCAGCGAGCATCGGCAGGAACATTGATTCGCCTCGCTTTTTATTAGGAGTTTTCGATGCCCACTTTCAAACGCCAAGATCAGGAGCAGTTGGAAAAAGCCCAGGATTTGCTCGATTCCGGTGCTCCGGCCGATCACGCTGGTTTCGTCAAATCGCTGTTCTTCGGCCGGCTGCACATGGATGAATTGATGCCGTATCCGAAGCAGGATCCGGATGAAGCGGAACGCACCAATGCGCTGCTGGAGAAAGTTGACTCTTTCCTCAGGGAAAAAGTTGACGCGGATCGGATTGATCGTGAGGAAGCGATTCCGCCGGAAGTGATCGCCGGACTCGGCCAACTCGGCGTGATGGGCATGACCGTGCCGAAAGAATACGGCGGCGGTGGATTTAGCCATACCGCTTATTGCCGGGTGCTGGAGCGGATCGGGGCCCATTGCGCATCGACGGCTGTGATGGTCGGCGCCCATCAATCCATCGGCCTTAAAGCGCTAGTGCTGATGGGAAATGAACAGCAGAAATCCCGCTGGCTGCCGATGCTGGCCCGCGGCGAAAAGTTGGCGGCGTTTTGTTTGAGCGAGCCGCAGGTGGGTTCGGATGCAGCCAACGTGCAGACCACCGCCCGGCTCAGCGACGATGGCACGCATTACCTCCTCAACGGCGACAAACGCTACGCCACCAATGCCGCCATTGCCGGATTGATGACAGTGATGGCCAAGACGCAAGTCGAGATCAAAGGCAAGACGAAGGACAAAGTCACGGCGTTCATAGTGACGCCGGACATGCCGGGGTTTGAAGTCGTCAGCCCCAACCGCAGCAAGCATGGCGTGCGCGGTTCGTGGCAGGGAACGCTGAAATTCACCAACATGCGGGTGCCGAAGGAGAACATTCTCGGCGAACTCGGCAAAGGCCTGAAAGTCGCCCTGAGTGTTTTGGATTACGGCCGCTGCACGCTGAGCGCCGGTTGTGTCGGCGGAGCGAAACGTGCGCTCCAGATGGCGATCGATCACGCCACGACACGCCGCCAGTTCGACCGCACGATCGGCAGCTTTGGTTTGATCAAGCAGAAAATCGCCCGCATGGCCGAGTGGTGCTTTGCGATGGATGCGATGACATATCTGGCCGCCGGTTTGGTCGATCGGCATCACGGCGACATCATGCTGGAAACGGCGATCGCCAAGCTGTTCTGCTCCGAAGGGCTGTGGCAAATTGCGGATGATTTGATGCAGATTTGGGCCGGCGAAGGTTACATGCGAGAGCATGGCGTCGAGCGGATGCTCCGCGATGCCCGGATCAACCGCATTGTCGAGGGCACCACCGAAGTGATGACCGCTTTCGTCGCCCTGGTCGGCATGAAGGGTGTCGGCGAAACACTCGAAGGCATTTTGCGGCTTACCAAGCATCCGGTGCATAATTTCGGCCGCCTGGCGAGTTTCGCCCGCCAGGAATTCTCCGACTTGGTCATCGGCCCGCACTGCGATGATCTGCATCCGCAGTTGCAGGAAGAAGGAAAAACGCTGTCGGACCTGACGCGCAGGTTAGCCCGGGATGTGATCAAAGCCCTGCGAATTCACCGCGAGGGAATTCTGGATCAGCAATTGGTTCAGGAACGCCTGGCCTGGGCGGCGATTGAGATTTATGCGATAGCTGCCGTGCTGAGCAAATTGTCCGCGATGCTGGAAAAGTACGACCGCACCGGCAACGGCGACGCCAAGTGGCAGCAGAATCTGCTGATCGGCAAATCATTTTGCCACCATGCGGCGGACCGCATCGGCCGGCGTTTGGATGATCTGTGGCACAATCGTGATGACGAGATTGTCGCCGTGGCCGATTCGGTGATGGGCATGACCGCGTAGGGCAGTATCACGTAGGTCTTCCTCCCTCCTCCGGTAATCCGGAGGAGGGAGGGGTGGGGCGAATCTGAAATCTCAAATTCTAAATTTCAGATTGCAAATGGCCCCCTCCCTAACCCTCCCCCGGATTACCGGAGGAGGGAACCAAGGCGCACATGGTGTCCCTACATGACCGCGGGGTCTTAATCATCTGCCGGCGGTGAACGCGGCGGCTGGCATCAGGGCACACACCGCCCCGCCGCAGAGCAGCAGGATGATCAGGGTGATGTAGAGCCGGGTCATGAAGCGGTCAAACTGCCATGTTCGCTGCGGATCGGCGCTCATTTCCAGCACTGCTGACACACGCTTGGCGATACTGCCGTGCGACCAGTTGCGGGCGTTGAACGGCACGTGATTGATGATGGCCACGCGCTGCAATGCCGAAGCGAACAAGCCGGCGCCGTATTCATCGACGAAACTGGCCGTCTGCCCCTGCGGATCGGAACGCTGCTGCTGCATGGTGCGGGCGGCGAAGACATCGGCTTGCCGTTCAAATCTGGGGCTAAGATAGCCAAATGCCAAAATGATCGCGGCGAACGCGATCACGACATCAAGCAGTCCTTCCACATTATCCCAACTCGCCGCCGACCAGTGGCCCACGTACCAATTGTGGACGAACTGCAGCGCATAGGTCTCCGGACCGGTGATCAGCAGCACGGTCAGCAGAATGTACACTCCGAGCCAGATCAGATGTTTGTGGACAACGTGGCCGAGTTCATGAGCGAAGACCGCTTCGATCTGTTCGTCCGTCATCGTTTCCAAAAGCAAATCGGACAGCAGTACGTAACGGACTCTCGGCAGCACACCCATGACGGCAGCGTTTCCCATCGTGTCGCCGGTGCGCCAGAGGAGAATGTCACGGTAGCGCAGTTTCAGCCGCCGGCACATTTCCTCGAGGCGGCGGCGCAGCGGCGAATCGGGAAGTTTTTGCGTGCTCAAAGCACGGCGAAGCAGCTCGGGTGCATAAATGAACACCGCGATGGTGGCAGGGATCATCAGCCAATCGGCGATATCACCGCCGTTGTGCACGCCGCAGAAATATAAACCTGCCACCGCCAGGTCATGCACGAATAAAACGCAGAGCACCGGCACCAGGGTGAACATGACCTGCAGGCGAAGTTTGGCTCCAAAACTCTGCGCGAAAGTCGGCGGGGCATGGATAGGCAGATCATCATTCAGATTGCCGAACAAGCTCTGCTCCCGCAGGGCCTCGTCGCAGGGAAAGTACGACCACCACATGCCGACCCATGCCAGGATGGCGGGAGCGATTCCGATCAATGCCTGCGGCAACTCGATCGGATTGCTCTGCAAAGTCGGATTGCTTTGCGGCGGCCAGTTGTAAAGCGGATGGCACATGAACTCGACCGCTTCGCCCCACTTCAATATGTAAACGCCGACCGCCAGCCAGATCGGAATGAGGTAGCGGGCGACCTGGATATAGTTCTGCAAGCGATACAGCCCGCGCACGAATCCACGATTGGAGCGCCGTACGACCCACAGCGCCCAAAGCCGGATTCCCGCCACCAGCGCGAGATATCCTCCAAAGAAGATAGCCAGCGAAACGGTCGGTGAAAGCGATGCGGGATCGGACGGTCCAAACGCCCGCTTGGACCAGCTCATCCAGACGCCGAGAACAAACAGCAAAGTAAATCGAGCCACGCTAGCAACCTCGTCCAATCTTCAATGCGACGGCTAATCATCGGGATTTTTCAGGCGGTGGGCGGCGATTTCAAGCGAATGGGCAATATTTGCGTCCGATAACGGAAATTGTTCCCAATTGCTCCCCAACCCCCCAAATTAACAAAGGTGGAGGCTGATTTCACCGATATACAAAAAGTCGGGCTGGAAAAGCATCGCTTGCATTCAAGGAGCATCTCATGAGCAAAGCCAACGGACCTTCGACCGAAAACATCAAGCTCAAGAAGTTCAAGCTTGCCCCTGAGCCGCTGGGCTCTGAGAGGCGTGAGCATCGGCGTTATGAGCTGGGCGGTCAATCGCTGCCAGTGAATCGCTGGGACGGCCGGCGGCGCGAAGCCCTGGATTTCGGTTACCTGGTCGATGTCTCCGCCGGCGGCGTGCGCATTCGCACCAATCAGCAGGATATCAAGGCCGATCATCAGATTCGTGTGCGGCTGGAAATGCCCAGTTATGCCGGAATCTGTCCGTTCGTGGAAACCAATAATCAGAATCTGAAGCCCAAGAATGAATGGATCGGCTGGATGGCCGTCGGCCGCGTGTCGAAGATCGGCGAGAGCGAATTCGACGTGGCCGGCCGATTGATCGACATGGATGAAATGGATCGCGGCATGCTCGGACTATATCTGTCCACGCAGCCGCTGGCTGCCTGAAACATCACAACTGAAACACCCGCGGAAGCGCCTAATGCGTTTCCGATCGCAATATCAGCCGACGGGAACCTCCTTCTCCCGCCGGCTGATTTGTTTTTTCAACGGTTACAAGACGGGTGTTCCCGGCTAATTTGTTTAGATGGCCATGTCATTGAAAGACCCGCCGATCAGCCAGCCCTGCTCCGATGGATCGGCATTGATCAAATTGGACCCGTGGCTTGAGCCGTATGGCCAGGCATTGAAGGATCGCTGCGCGCATTACACCGCCACGCTGAAAAAATTGGACGCAAGCGGCGGCTTGCTCGGCACGGTCAGCCAGGGCCACCATTTTTTGGGTTTTAATCGCGGCCAATTGCGGGACGAAACCGGCGTGTGGTATCGGGAATGGGCCCCCGGCGCACGGCTGCTCACGCTGACAGGCGATTTCAACAACTGGGACCGCTGGAGCCATCCGCTGACCCGTGACGATTTTGGCGTCTGGAGCATTTTTCTTTCCGATGATCGGTACGCCAATAGCCTGGTGCACGGCAGCAAGGTCAAAGCACACGTGCTGACAGCCAATGGCGAGGAAGGCGACCGCATTCCCGCATACATTCGCCGGGTGATTCAAGAGCCGGACACGAAGAATTTCGTCGGCCAATATTGGCATCCGCCGCAATTGCATCAATTTCAACATAACGGCCCAAAGCTCCAAGCCGGTTTGCGAATTTATGAAGCGCATGTCGGCATGGCCACTGAGCAGCAGCGGGTCGGCACTTTCAACGAGTTCACGCAAACAGTGCTACCGCGCATCGCCGATCTTGGTTACAACGCCGTGCAGTTGATGGCCATTCAGGAGCATCCGTATTACGGATCGTTCGGCTATCACGTGAGCAATCTGTTCGCCGTGAGCAGCCGTTTCGGCACGCCGGAGGAATTGAAGGAACTGATCGACACCGCCCACGCCAAGGGGTTGATCGTGCTGCTGGATGTCGTGCATAGCCATGCCGTTAAAAATACCAACGAAGGACTGAACCATTTCGACGGCACGGATTATCAATATTTCCACGCCGGCCCGCGCGGCGAGCATCCGGTATGGGATTCCAAACTTTTCGATTATGCCAAATTTGAAGTGCAGCGACTGCTGCTATCCAATGTCCGCTATTGGCTCGAGGAATTTCGCTTCGATGGTTTCCGCTTTGACGGCGTGACCAGCATGATCTATCTCGATCACGGCCTGGGTTATGGGTTCAACAGCTACGACGCTTATTTCGGCGGCAATGTCGATTCCGATGCACTGGATTATCTGATGATGGCCAACCAGTTGACGCATGAACTGAAGTCGGACGCCATCACTATTGCCGAGGATGTCAGCGGTATGGTCGGCATGGCTCGGCAAGTCAGCGAGGGGGGCATTGGTTTTGATTATCGCCTGGCCATGGGCGTGCCGGATTACTGGATCAAAATCCTCAAAGAAAAATCCGACGAGCAATGGAATTTAGGCGAGGTGTATCACACGCTGATGAATCGGCGGTTCACCGAAAAACACATCGGCTACAGCGAAAGCCACGACCAAGCACTCGTCGGTGACAAAACGCTAGCCTTTCGACTCATGGATGCGGAGATGTATTGGCACATGGACAAGAAGTCCAAAAGCATCATCATCGACCGCGGCATCGCCCTGCACAAAATGATCCGGCTCATTACCTTCAGCCTGGCCGGCGAGGGATATCTCAACTTCATGGGCAATGAGTTCGGCCACCCGGAATGGATTGATTTTCCACGTGAAGGAAACAACTGGAGCTACCAACACGCCCGGCGGCAATGGTCATTGGCTGATTCACCGGAGCTGCGCTATCAAGGGTTGGGCACTTTTGACCGGGCGATGATGCAGCTTGATGAGCAATTTCATTTGCTGAGCGATCCATTCATAGAGCAATTGTTTGTGAATGAGGATCAAAAGCTGCTGAGCTATCGCCGCGGGCCGTTGGTATTTGTATTCAACTTTCATCCAACGCAGAGTTACGCCGATTTGCGGATTGCCGTGCCTGATCCGTACGATTACGAGCTTGTGCTGAACACCGATGAAAAGCGATTCGAGGGATTTGGATTAGTCGCCGAGAACGTAACGTACGGCAAGCAATCCACCCCTATTTATGGCCGCCAGCAGAGCGTGCAGATTTACATCCCCAGCCGCAGCGCCCAAGTCTTATCCCCCGTTTAGCCGCGACGCGGAGCGGAGCGCGTTTCTTGTCCGCGATTCAAACCGCCACCAAATCCCGAAACTTGTATCCAAACCCCCGCACCGTCTCGATTTTTTCCCCCGCCTTGCCGAGCTTGCGGCGGATACTCGTGATATGCACATCCACCGTGCGATCAAAAATCGCCGCATCGCGCCCCAAGGCGACATCAATAATCTCATCCCGGCTCGCCACCTTGCCGACTCGTGTCGCCAAAAATTGCAGGATGCGAAATTCCGTGGCCGTCAGTTGAATGCGCTGTCCCATCGCGGTGACTTCATGGCCATGCAGATCGATCTGCACCTCGCCGTCGCCGAGGACTTCCATCGGCTGCCGCTGCGTTTCACTGCGACGCAATACCGCTTTGACCCGTGCCACCAATTCGCGGGGGCTAAACGGCTTGATAATGTAATCATCTGCTCCAAGCTCCAGGCCAACAACACGATCCGCCTCGGTCGCCTTGGCCGTCAGCATGATGATCGGCACGCGATTGGTCCGATGATCGGCCCGCAACTGACGGCAGACTTCCAGGCCATCTTTCCCCGGCATCATCAAATCGAGCAGCACCAGCGCCGGCTTGTGCTTGGCCGCGATGGCCAGGCCCGTCTCGCCGTCGGCGGCGCAAATGGCGTCATAACCCTCCTTCTCCAGGTTATAGCGCACCAGTTCCAGCAGATCCCGTTCATCGTCGATGACCAGAATGGTTCGATTCATAGGATCAATCATGGTTAAAATGTCCGCTCGTTCAATCGCCGCCGACGATTTTTAGTGACGGTATGTTAAGGGCGGCGGGGGCAAAATATTAAGGTTTCGTGAATCTCATGATGCAAGCCGCCAAATGGCTCGTAAACACCGATGCGGGGCTTCTGGTTCGCATCGCGGCCGGCGTGATTTTTTTTCTGGTCATGGCGATTGTCGATATTAATCGCCATGGCCGGCGGGCAACACATTGGCGGGAATATCTGATTCTTTTGACGGCCGTGGCGATCGCCCTGCTCGGCGCCATCGGCTACCGTGGCGGCCTCGTTTGGTTCTCTGCGGATTTCGGCGAGATGGTCGCCCACGACGATTTTCGGCCGTATCGGTTCATGGCGGTATACGGCGTGCATCTGGGTGGATACATCGGCGGCGCGCTCGGAACCCTCTGGGCAGTACGATCCATTTTGATGGAACGGACAAAAATCAAAGATTCGCCATCGCCCGCTCAATGAGCTCCCGCAAAAGTGACCGATGGCAGCGTGATTCCCGATCACACGACGAGGAGCAAAGCAGCGTGATGGTTTCGCCGCCGGCCGCCCGCTTGGCCAAAGCCTCGACCAGCGGCTTTTGCGACATCATCTCGCGCAGATACCTCTGCCGATATTCCGTCCAACTGGTCAGCAATCGCACCTTGCCATGATAATCCGCCAGCAGTTCTTTACTCGGCGCCAGCGCCGGTTCCCAGGCATCCCAAGTTTCATCCTGTTTGCTGAGGCCCCGCGGTCGATAACGGCAGATCAAAAGGCGATATCCATCCGCCGGTTCTTGCGGGTCATTCCAGCGTTTGGTACGTAATGGCATCCTAAATAATGATGTCGCTTACTGGCCGTTGTCCAGCGCACCGACGAATTCCACCCGCCGTACGCGGCCGAGATTGAATCGCACCATTACCGCTGCGTGGCGATGCACATCGAAGACGTAATACCATTCATCCAGCGCGGTGTAATGGACACGCTGCGATGTCATAATGCTGAGATCATTCTGATTTAGCGCTGTGACGCGCGGCGGCCCTAGAATGGCGCATACTTGATGTTTGCTGCAGCCAAGAATGGCCGTGCGAAATTGGATAAACCCGCCGGCGCGTCGAGTGAGATCTTCGCCGTCGGATTCCTGCAATCGAAGCAGTCTGGATCGGCGAGAATGACCGAGCGATGGCATGGCTGAATGGGCGACGGCGGCCACCAATCCGCCAACGAGGCCGGCGGTGTAGGTCGCGCTGCGAGCCAGACCACTTAGCCACCTTTGTGCTGGAATCGCCATGGAGGGCACGGGTTATCTCCAATGTGCCGATCACAAACCGTGAGCGGATTGAATGGTTATCGGACATGGTGCCGGTTTCTCTTTGCAGAATCCGCAAGTGAGGGATAAGTGACGGTCACGACGCCCCCCATGCCGCCGCGCACGGCGAAATCTCCGCGGACGGTTATCTGCCGGGGTTTCAGCACGCTGATAAGATCATCTGCAATCTTATTCACGACCGCTTCGTAGAAGATGCCCTGGTTGCGGTAGGCGAGAAAATAGAGTTTCAGGCTTTTCATCTCGACGCAGCGGCGGTCGGGAACGTAGCTGATAAAGATCGTCGCAAAATCCGGTTGGCCGGTCACCGGGCACATGCTGGTAAATTCCGCAAACGTTAAATCGATTTGGTAATCCCGCTGCGGCTTGGGATTGGCGAAGGTTTCCAAAATCAGCCGCGGCTCGGCGAGTTGCTCTTTCGTCAGCACCGAGCGATTGCCAAGCTGTTTCAAGCCACGGGGCATGTCGCTCACTGAATCCCCGCCGGGGCGGAAGGGCTTGGCGTCGGCTTGGGTTTGAAATCATCCTGCATGAATTTACTCAAGGTAAAGCGGGAGATTTCAAAAGTCAGGCCGTTGTAAATGCCAAGGTACGGTTGCTCGTTGCCGCGATCGATCAGACGCAATTCATGGTCCGCCGATCCCGCCCCGCCGGCGGCTTCGGTGTGTATTTTCACGACGAGCTGCGTCGTCGGCTGCGTCACCGGGTTGGTTTCCAGATATTTATCCACGCGCAGCGGATGCAGGGCGGCGAGGAAATCCTTCACGTCGTTTTCGTCCGCGGGGTCCCCATTGCCGAGCACCCAGGGAGACGGCGGCTTGGCTTCGGGAAGTTGCAACTTGTCGGCGAGTGACGGTTGTGTAGATGGGGCCGTGGATGGAGCGGTCGTCACAAACGGTACGCCATTTCCACCACTACCCTGACGACGCTTCACGACCACTTCCGCGCCCTTCGCGCTCGATTCCTTGAATAATGTTGTCGTGATCGAGAATCGGCTCACCTGATCCGGATCGATATCCAGCACCTTCTTATCCCGCAAATCCAGCGGCTTTTTCTCCAATGCGGCCAGCGATGCGACATCGACTTTGGCGATGAACGGCGAGCCTTCGACCTTGGCGTAAATGTGTTTCTTGAGAATGTCGTCGTAGGCGCCGAAGGTAATCGTCGTCGTCACCGGCTGCGTGCTGGGCTGAGTTGCAGCGCCGGGTTCGGGCGTTGGCGTCGCGGTGAACGAAATGTGGCTGATCGGCGGACTGCCTTTCATGGCATCGGCGGCTTCGGTTGGATCATCCACGAATGATGTTGCTTTCAATCCCGTCAAAGCCGATAGTAAATCGGTTACGGTTGGCGTATCGGCGTCCAATTTCTGCGGCGTCGTCACTTCCCAATCCTCGCCATGCTTTTGCAGCGTTACTTTTCCCGATTTTTGATCGATCACCACCTGCGTAATGTTCGAACTCGGTGTCATGACCAGGCGGGTCTGACGATAACTGCTGGCCTCCTGATCCAATTTCGTCAGCACTTCCGCCGGAACGACATCGATCGATTTGCCCTGCACTTGAGCGTACACACCACCGCCAACTGCCAATTTATTGCCGAACGAAATCGATACACTGCTCGGCCCAGAAAGCTCCACCGTGTACTGCGGCTTTTGCAATCCCGTCTCCTGCGCCGACGCTGAATCAAGCTCATTGGTTGATTTCAAATTTACTACGCTGTCGATCAAGCCGGTGACCTGTTCGCTATCCGCGGGGGCATCGACCGGCTCGGTCATTTGCCAATTCATGCCGGTTTTTTTCAAGACAATTTTTTTGCCGTCGGCGGACGTGATGGTCACGGCATTGACATCCCCGCTTTCCAGGTCAACCAATTTATGCACCTGCGGCTTGGTGGTTTCATCCTTGTCGCGGGTGAAAAACAAATACCCGCTGACCAGCAGCAGCATCACGAGCAAAACAATGGGCGTCTTGATGTTCATGGCTATTTCAACAAGCGTAAGAAATCAGAATGCAAGTCAATCCCGGCGAGCGATAAAGACCAGGGCTCCCAGCGCGATCACCAGGGCTGGCAACAGCACCAGCAGCACGCCGCCCCGCCAGACATTTTGCACCGTACGGCTCATATGATCGACACGGCTCACATCCATCGCCGCCGGGCTGATGGCGATCATCGTCTCCTGATGACTGAGCCAGAAAATGGAATCCATAAACAGTTCACGGTTGCCGGGGAAAACCAGAGCGCGCGATCCATTTTCGCTGGCAACGCTGATCACCCCCGACAAGGGCATCCGCATCGAGCCAATCACCACGACGCGGCCCATATCTTTTTTCTCGGCCACCGATCCGGCGTAGAACGGGCCGGCAACATCCTTGCCCGGGTTAAAAACCGGATTGGGATTGCTCAACGATTGAAAATCGGTTTCGCCCCAGGTCTTTAACGTTTGAGGCACGGGAAGAATCGGCCAGGATTTCACGTTCGCCACCGGCGTGGTTTTGACCGGCACGCCGTAAATCAGCACGCCAGGCAACGATGCCAGCGGAGCAGTCACCGGACTGTCGCCCCACTCGGATATTGGAAACAAAGGGGGATATTTGAGCGCTTCCTCGATATCACTGCCGCGCGGACCTTCTGAGTGAATGGCTTCATGGATGATGCAAACATTGGGCTGGATTTCGATGCCCCAATCTTTTAAAGCCAGCGACATGTCATCGGCCTGAAGGTCGACCAAAAACACCGCCGATCCGCCGTGATTCAGGTGGTCGGCCACCTTGGGCGTGATCGTCGGCGGCGCGCCGAACTGGCTCTGGCTTTGTCCGGCGGGGACATCCACCACCACCCAGACTGCATCCTTGATTTGTTCATCCGTCGGTTCGGGGGCCGCCATCTGTTGCTGCTGCATCTGCGACATGCCGGTCAGATCTTTTTCCACCACGTCGTAGTTGTATTCACGCAACGCCTCAGCGACGTCCGCAAACGGACCGGGACGACTGAACGGCGGCATGCCGGGTTGCGCCAGTGCTTCGCCGCCAGCGCGGACAAACGCCACCATTAATTTCCGTGGATGCTGCAAAGAAAAGATGGCGGCGCTGATCATCTGTTCGCCGGCAAATCGCGGCGGCGGGGTTTCGCCTTCCCCGGAACGGCGCTGCGTTCGGTCGATCACCCAGACCTGATTTTCCGGAATGACTTTCCAATCCGTTTCACCACGGATCAAAATCGAGTTCCGTTGCCGCAGTGCGTCGGTGAGGGTGTCGAGTTTTAATTCGCCCAGTTCGCCGGCCTGCTTTGAAAGCGCGTCGGCTTGCTTTTTAACGGAACCGAAGGCGGGCTCGGCGTCGGCAAAATATTTCTGGATGCCCGACGACACCGTCTTGTCCACCTTGTATTTGGCCGCTAATTCCTGCAACGCCGCCGCCGCTGAGGATACAACATCCACATGTTCTTTGATGTCATCCGCGGCTTTCTTGAACAGCGGCGGTTTTTCCTTCAAGGCCGAATGAATGCGCGCCTGCTCCGATTTCAGGGAGCTAACCAGTTGATTGACCGTGAGAAAAACAGCGTTCAAATCCGACGCCAAGTCTTCGCTTTTCACCTCGTCGGTGTTGAGTTTTTCCCTCTTGTCGAGTTGGTCGCTCAACAATGCCATGATCTGGTTCAATGAAGCAGCATACGCGCCGGGTTCCTTACCATCTTCACTGCCGACGAAGGCGCGATATTTCTTCACCTGTGGCTGGTATTGCTCGGTGACCTGCGACACCAGTTGATCGACCTTGAACGGATCGGCCAGCGGATCGATGGATTCCACCTCGATGTTTTTGCCTTTGTCGTGATATTCCTCCAGAAGATCGTTGATCTTCTCAACCCGCTCGGCGGCCGCCGCTTCACTCAGGGGTGGCGGAGCATCCGGTGCCTGCTCGGACACTTCAGTCGGCTTGGCTTTGCTGTACAGGCTGATGATCGTGATCTTCTGCGGATTGTCCTTGATGATGTTGATGGTCTGCTGCTTGAGGCTGAATAAGCCGGCTGCGGTGGTGTCGACACGCTTGGGTTGCCGCTCGGCTGCATAGATCACCAGCGCCGCCACGAGAATGGCGATCAGAATCGTTGCGCCGACAATGACGCCGTATTTCACCCGCCGCTCGGCTTGCGACTCGACGACAAGAACTTCACCGGAATATCGTATGGAGGCCGATGAATGTCCGATTGGGCTAGCGCTAAGCTTCATGCCTGATAAGATCAAGATTCCGGCCCAAATGAATTCGGCCAAGTTTGGAATTCCCAGTTTTTTACCTACGATCAAATCCACGACTACATTGATGACCCCAAGCACGCCAAAAATGATTCCTAAAAGAAGAAGGATTCTTCCAACGCTCTCCTTCTTGCGACCGGGCAATTTAGTCTCATTTGTCTCGTTCATTGGTCAACCTAGTTGCTTGAAATCGCTTACTTCCAACGCCGGCTCTCCATCACTTTGACCGTGAGGAACAAAAAGACAGCCGTTACCGCCAGGAAGAAAATAATGTTGCCGGTATCGATCACGCCCTTGGAAAAGTCGGCGTAACGGCGATAGACCGCTTGATCCAGCACGCCTCGCCAAAATGTGGGAAGGCTGGCCTGACCGGCGACGTAAAAGGGAACAATGGTCAGTAGCGCCAAAATAAACGCCGCCAGCGCCGCCGCCACAACTTGGCTGCGCGTCAGTGACGAACAGAAAAGCACGACGGAGAAGTACAATCCGCCGACCAGCACGATGCCGAGATATCCGCTGATGATCGGCCCCATGTCAGGTCGGCCATAAACTCGCAGCAGCACGACGTACAGCAGCGTGGGGGCGAGCAGCACGACAAAGAATGCGATGGAGCCGAGGAACTTGCCGAGCACGACATCGGTTTCTTTCACTGGCGCGGTCATGAGTGTTTCGATGGTTCCGCTGGCCCATTCCTGCGCAAGCAGGCCCATGCCGAGGATGGGGACGATGCCGATGAGAATCCAGACCATCCAGTCGAACAAATGCCGCATTTCCACGGGTTGTCCGGGCACGAAATCGTTCCAAAACGCCGCTCCACATGCCAGCAAAAATAGGCCAAGAGCGACATAAGCGATCGGGGAGAAAAAATATCCGCTGAGTTCCCGGCGGGCGATGACAGGTGCGCGACTCATGCCGCACCTCCCGCTGATTTTGCCTGGCCGATTTGGCCCATCGCCTGATTGGCGGTCACCTGAATGAAGAATTCTTCCAACGTGGCATGCTCCAATCGAATTTCCCGCAGCGGCCAACCCTGCTGCTGCACGGTGCGGGCTACTTCTTCCCGAACGTCGTAACCCTCCTTGGATCGCAACGCGGCGGAGATGTAACTGCCGTTCCCGCCGGTTTCCAGCAACTCCACTTCAGCGACGCCGCTCACCCGGCTCAGGGCGGTTTGCACTTCCTTGGCTGGTCCGCGGCATTCGACCAGCACACGCGCCTGCATCCGCCGGCTGGTTCGCAATTCATCGGGTGTCCCCTGCGCGACGACCTGGCCGCCGGCGATGACGATGACCCGATCACACACCGCTTCGACTTCCGGCAGAATATGCGTCGAGAGCAGCATCGTATGGTCACCGCCCAGATCACGGACCAATTTGCGGGTCTCACGGATTTGCGTCGGATCGAGGCCGACGGTTGGCTCATCGAGAATCAGCACCGGTGGGTTGTGCAGCAGCGCATCGGCCAAACCAACACGCTGACGAAATCCCTTGGACAAGTGGCCTATGGTTTTGTGTTTCACCGTCGTAAGCCAGCAGCGTTCCAGCACGTAATCCATGCGTTTGAGTCGCTCGGGCCGAGCCATTCGCCGCAATCGGCCGCGGAAATCCAAATATTCCGTCACCTTCATTTCCGTGTACATCGGGACATTTTCCGGCAGATAGCCGAGGTTCGATCGCACCTGCTCGGACTCGTGAAAAATATCGAAACCGTTGATGGTGGCCGTGCCTGCCGTCGGCGGGATGTAACAGGTGAGCATCCGCATCGTGGTCGATTTGCCGGCGCCGTTGGGGCCGAGAAATCCAACCACCTGCCCCTTTTGCACTTCAAAACTAATGCGGTTGACGGCCAGCGTATGGCCGAACACTTTGGTCAAATCGCGGACGGATATCACTTCATTCCTCGTTGCTGCAAAACACTTTGCCAGACGACCCGGCAGTATCGCCGATGCAGAACAAACACCGCAACTCGCCGCGGCGTTGACTGCGTGGCGCAAAAGTTTTCGGTTACATCCCGGAAATTCCGCACTGATCGGCCCGGCAACCGCCGAATGGGCCGGGCCGTCCCATGTGTTTGTTATGCCAGCGGTTCCAAACTGTCAAGCGGTGTTTTTACCTCGATCGATGGATTCGGCGGCATATCAACGGAACGATCCATGATTTCTACAGCCGAATCGGGCGCTGCCAAGTCTTCCATGCGGGTTAATTGCACGATCCGCTCGACTTTGAATGTTCGCTGCGAATCACGGAGCTGGCAATGGGCGACGAGCACCAGTTCGCCACGGAATCGCCGCACATTCAGAGGCTGAATAATACGGCGTGTCCGGTGCTGGCGAGCATCGAGATATTCCATCATCACGACTTTTCGCTGCTCAAGCGCTTCTTCCAAAGCTAGCGGCAATAGACTTTCGCGGGATAAGGTTAAACCCAGCGGATTGCCGTGGGCAATCAGCGTGTCAGCTAGCGACGTTTGCCAACCCGCCAGCGTGTCGAGCATCTTCTCGAACACCTGATATGTCGTTTGCGCATCGGCCAAGGCGCGATGCGCCGTCACCGGAGCAATGCCTAATCGCCGAGCCAATCTTTGCAATCCATTGCCGCCACGGCCGAAGCGACGCCGGGCCAATTGCAGCGTATCCAGCACCATGGCCCGCGGGAAACAGTCAGCCATCTCCTGGCCGCAGCAGCGAAATTCATGGTGCAGAAACGACAGGTCGAACCGTACGTTGTGCCCGATGATGATGGCATCCTGCAAAAGTTCGCTGGCCCTCGGAAGCTGCTGAACAAAAGTCGGCTGGCCTGCGACCATGCCATTGGAAATGCCCGTCAATTCGACAACGCCGGGACTGATCGGCCGCCGCGGATCGATCAATTGCTGATATTCCGCCACGATCCTGCCGCCGTGGACACGGACGATGCCCACTTCGATCACACGATGACCAAACTCCGGCGATACCCCCGTGGTTTCGGTATCCACGAATGCCAGCGGCAGCTCGCATAAGGGTTGGAGCAGGGAAAACGACATCGCTGGGCATTTTACTCAGGCAGGTGGGTTCGGGAAATGGCCGGGGGACTTTACGGCAGCGCCGGGGCGGTTGTCGTCAAAGAATGGCGATACGGATACACCGTCGTGAAAAAAAGCGTCAGCAGCATACAGGCCCAAAGACCGAACAGAATGCAAAGAAAGATAAACAGCTTACGGTGCGGCTTCAGTGGTGGCTTGGAAAAATCGGGAGCCGCGGGTGATGATGGCTGATTACGCTGCTGCGTGCCGGACGCCGCCGCTTTCATGAGCAGCTCGCGATCCCTTTACGGATCTTTTGCTTGTCAATCCGATACTCCGCCCCGAACGCCTTGGCGAAATCATACACGTCGCGGAAATCGTCCAGCGTGTCATCCTGGGTCTTGGCCAGCTTGCCGTGATCGACCTGGGTGAAGACGATTTTGCCAAAATCCTCGGTGCGGCGAATGTTCCATCGTTGCAGCACGACGGGAGCCAGCATACCCCAGTGGGCTAATGCAAATTCGCGCAATCCCTCGCACAATTGCTGACCACTGACATGCCGGCAAGCCTTGGGATCGGTGACGCCGCCATGCACTTTGTCGACGGTAAAGGACAAGCCGCGGCCGACAAAATCGAACGCTTCTCGGGGATACAGACCCTGCTCGCGGATGATCTGATCCAGCGGTTTGCGCGAGACGGATTCTAGCCGGTCGGGCTGTGGGGGCATGGGTATAAATTACCAGACTTTACACCGCGTTGACAACTCTTGAACCAATTCATGAACCAATTCAAAGCAGATACCGCGCCTGGCTCACTGCCCATTGCACCAAACGGTCGCGCCAAGGCCGCCGACGCCATTCGCTGAGCGTTATTTGCCTGGCGAATTGCGTATCGTGCTGAAACAGCCGGGTCATTTGCCGGCCGAATTCCTTGCTGCGGATGACGGCGGAAAGCTCGCAATTGAATTCGATGCTGCGGTAATCCAGATTGGTTGAGCCCACAACGCTGACGCGCTCATCCACGCACATGGTTTTGGCGTGCAGCATGGCGGATTGTCGTTCCCAGATTTCCACGCCGTTGGACAAAAGCGAGTCATAAAAAGCATGAGCCGCCACGCGGACCACCGGCACATCGGACTTGCCCGGCAACATCAGGCGCACGTTCACTCCCCGGCCGGCCGCCCGGCATAGTTCGGCGATCAAATCATCCGACGGGGCAAAATAAGCGATCGTGAGGTCGAGACTGTAAGCGGCGCTCCGTACCAACTCGCGCAAAAACGGGGCCAGCGGACTATGGGCCGACGGGGCGGAAGCGAGCAATCCCAGATCCGATTGAATCCTCGGCTCGTCGGCCACTTCGCCGGCAGGCAACGGCACCAGCACCTTGGCATCCGGACTCACCGGCGCATTCACGATCGTGGGGACCTCCTGCCGCGCTCTGGGTGATAGCCAATACTGCTGCCGCTGCGCTCCACGACGCCGGCGGCGCGGGCCAAGCTCCAAATTCTTTGTCATTTCCACACGCTGAAGCTGCCCGCCATGCTGCACGTAATGCCAGGTCCGGGCAAAGCATTCGCCAAATGGCTGCGCTGCGGGGCCGGTGATGCTAATGCCGTTGTCGCGCCACAGGTCACATTTGCGAGCCTTGGGCACAAGGAATCCGGAGCCGTATTCGAGACCGACATTTAATCCGCCCAGACAAGCGATGCGGTTATCCACCACGACGAGTTTGCGATGGTCCCGATTGAAGGGCCGCCAGGCGTGCCTCGTGTCCCAGGGCCGCAGCGGATGAAATTCCGCCACATGCACGCCAGCCCGTCGCATCTGCTCAAACATGCCTGGATCGGATTGCATCGAGCCGAATGAATCGTAAATCACGAAAACATCCAACCCCTGGCGAGCTTTTTCGCATAGCAGCTCAGCAAACGCGCGGCCGGTGTCGTCGCTGTGAAAAATATAAAATTCCAGGCAGATTTGCCGCCGAGCTTCCTTGATGATTTCAAATGCCGCGGTGAGGCCCTGGCCGTCTTTGAAGAGTCGCAAAACGGTGCCATCGGCCAATGACACGGGCGGCGGCGTGATCCAGCCGCCGTCCTCAGAGCCGACATCAATGCACCCGCCCCGTGAGGTTCCCGCTTCGCCAAGCCGACAGGGTCGCGGCGGGTGTTTGCGCGCCAATCGCTGCTGCCGCCGTCGCCATCGACGAGCGCGGCGATCCCGCTTTCCATGCGACCACCGCGTGCCGACCCCGAAAACATCCATGTCCATCGTCATATTTCACGCAAACCCGTCTGGCCAATAGGTCCAGCGATCCGCCGCCCTTATAATCGTCAATTTGATCAAACGCTCAACCGAGGATTGTTATGGCTTTGGATCGACAACAAGTGATGGCGGCTCTGCGGAAGGTGAATGACCCGGAGCTGCACAAGGATTTGGTCACGCTGAATCAAATCAAAGATGTGAAAATTGACGGCTCGGCGATTCGCCTGGTGATTGACCGGGAGGGAACCGGGCCGATGCGGCAGGTGATTCAGCGGGATGTCACCGCTGCCCTGCAACAGATCGGGGCGGAGCGGGTGCAAATCGAATTCGCCGCTGCCGGCCATGCTGCCCAAGCACCTCGGCTGTTGCCGCAAGTGAAAAATATCGTCGCCGTCGGAGCGGGCAAGGGAGGTGTGGGCAAGAGCACGCTGGCCCTCAACCTGGCGGTCGGACTCGCCCGGCTCGGTGACCAAGTCGGACTGATGGACGGTGACATTTACGGCCCATCCATGCCAACCATGCTGGGCATCAAGGGCCAACCACCGGCGGTAAATGGCGGCCAGGTGATTCCGTTTTTCGTGCATGGCATTCACGCCATCACCATCGGGGCGATGGTCGAGCCGGATGCCCCGCTCATTTGGCGCGGGCCGATGGCGCACGGGGCATTTAAGCAATTGTTCGTGGAAAACACGTTGTGGCCTGCTCTGGATTATCTCGTTGTCGATCTGCCACCGGGGACGGGGGATGTGCCGCTGACATTGTGTCAACTATTGCCCATAACCGGGGCGGTGATCGTGGCGACGCCGCAGCAGGTGGCGCTGGACGATGCGGTGCGGGCGGTACGGATGTTTCAGAAACTGGGAGCGCCGATCCTGGGCGTCGTGGAAAACATGAGCTATCTCCGCGGCCCCGACGGCCAGGTGATCGACATTTTCGGCCACGGCGGAGCGGAACGTGCTGCCCAGCGGCTGAACCTGCCATTCCTGGGGGCACTGGCCCTGCACACCGAGCTGCGTGTCCACAGCGACGCCGGCACCCCCATCGCCAACTTTACAGGCCCCAACGACGCCCTGCGGAATGAACTGCAAGCTATCGTACACAACCTGATCGGGCAGGTGAGTGCTCGGAACATGGCCATGGCAACGCCGAAGCTCACTATCGAGTAATGTCCGCCGTGGCTTGTGTCGATAACTGCCTCTGCATATCATGCCGAGCCATTAACAGAAGGTGACGAGTATGCGAAATAACAATGTCGGAATATGGATTTTGTCGGCGCTGTTTTGCAGCGGCGTGCTCTGGTTCGTCGGTTGCAATCACGGTGGCGATGCGGGAGCCGCCAGTGAGGCTGCGCCCCCCACGCCGAGCGTTGGCGTTGTGAATCTCGATTCCGTGGCCCACGACTTGGGCTGGTCCGATAAACTCAAGGCCAACCAAGAGGCTTATCAGAGCCAACTGAAGAACGAAGTCGAGGCTGCCAAGGCACACTATCGAGCTGAGTTTGAGGCACAGCAGAAGGCATTTGCCCCACATGAGGGAGACAAATTAACCCCTTCCCAGACGGAAGTCCTTCGGCAGATGTACGGTGCTCTCCAGCAGGCCCTTAGCGCAACCGAAAACCAAGCCAATCAGGCGTTTCAGGATTACCACCTGGAGTCGATCAAACGGTATCGTGACGCCCTGACGCCGCTGGCTCGCCAGGTGGCCGAGCAACGCAAAATGACCGTGGCCTTGGCGCAAAGCGACATGATGTTGTTCGTCGATCCAACGGTGGACCTGAGCAACGCAGTTGTCGATTCGGCTCGGACTCATCCGCCAATCTTGACCGACGTGCCGATGAAATCGATACAGGTGCAGGATATTAAAGTCAATCCATCGGCTACCCTGCCGACCACGGTACCCACGACGAAACCGTGAGTGCTCTCACAAGAGAATGGGCTGCACGACCTTGGACGGTTCCACACCCGTCAACCGGGCGTCCAGTCCCTGGAATTTCACGGAAAACTTCTCGTGATTGATGCCGCATAGGTGCAGCATCGTGGCGTGCAGATCGTGCATCGAGACTACGTCTTTCACCGAACGGTATCCGAGCTCGTCGGTTGCTCCGTACGTGATGCCCGGCTTGACGCCACCGCCGGCCATGAACACGGAGAAGGCCAGGATGTGATGGTCACGGCCCGTGCCCTGCCCCATCGGCGTGCGGCCGAATTCACCGCCCCAGATCACCAGCGTGTCGTCGAGCATGCCTCGCTGTTTCAAATCCGCAATCAAAGCGGCACTGGCCTGATCGGTTTCCTGGGCTGCGATCGGCATCGCCCCCTCGATATTGGAATGATGATCCCAGGCCCGATGATACAACTGAATGAATCGCACCCCGCGCTCGGCTAACCGACGGGCAAGCAGGCAATTGCTGGCGAAGCTGCCGTCGCCGGGCGTTTTCACCCCGTACATATCCAAAATATGCTGCGGCTCCTGCTTGAAATCGGTCAGCTCCGGCACCGATGTCTGCATACGAAACGCCATCTCATACTGCGAAATCCGCGTCTGAATTTCCGGATCGATGCGTTCCTCGGCGAGCATGCCGTTGAGACGGTTAATCTCTTCGACAACCTGCCGCTGCGTGCTTTGGCAGACGCCGTCGGGATTGCCGACGTAATGGACCGCATCACCCTTGGATTGAAACTGAATGCCCTGGAATCGGCTCGGCAAAAACCCCGATGACCATTGCCGGGCGGAAACAGGCTGCGCGCCGGTCGACTTGCCGGTGGAAACAAACACCACGAAACCCGGCAGATTGTCACTCTCGGCTCCCAAACCATACAGCATCCACGACCCCATGCTCGGAAATCCCTTGCGGATGGAGCCGGAGTTCATAAATGCCTGCGCCGGGTCGTGGTTGATCTGCTCGGTAACCATCGAGCGGACGACGCAGATTTCATCAGCGACGCCGCCGATATAGGGCAGCAGAGTGGAAATCTCCTGGCCCGAGCGGCCCCATTTTTTGAAATCGACAAACGACCCGCGGGCGATCAGCTTGGTTCCCTGCAACTGGGCAAGCTGCTGGCCCTTGGTGAACGAATCGGGGAACGGCTTGCCATTCAGTTCCTTCAACTCCGGCTTCGGATCGAATGTTTCCAGATGCGACGGTCCGCCGGCCATGCACAGGTGAATCACCCGCTTGGCCCGGCCCGGAAAATCCAAGGGATTCACCGCCCCGCGCCATCGCCCGCCGGTAGATGAAGTTCCATTCCTGGTCACCGCCGCCGCGCGCACCAACCCCGCCGGCAGCAAACCGGCCAGGGCGATGCTCCCCATTCCCAAGCCGGTGCGGCTCAAAAACGTCCGGCGATTCACCCGCGCCTGAAACTCGGCAATATCAAATGGTTTACGCATGGCCATAACCAACCTGTCGTTTAACGTATTTCAATACCGCGTAATCGTCTCATGCAAATTCAACACCACCCGGCAAACCGTGGTCCACGCCGCCAACTCCGGGCTATTCACCTGCGACGAAACCGGCGCGAATCCCACATGCAGTAATTTTGCCGCATCCTCCGGGTGACCACGGTAATAATCCCGCTGCTGTGCCAGGAACGCCGCCAAGGATTCCGCTTCATTGCCTCGCACCGACCGGCACAGCACACGCTGATAGATATCCGCAAGCCGTTGCGAATCGGTCAACGAATCACCCAGAACATGCTCCGCCAACACCCGGGCGGCTTCGACAAAAGTCGGATCGTTCAGCAGCGTCAGCGCCTGCTGCGGCGTGTTGGACACATTGCGAGTGCAAATCGAATCCTCGCGCGACGGGGCATCGAAATTAGCCAGCATCGGATGCAGGAACGTCCGCTGCCGGTGCATGTACACGCCGCGGCGATACTGCTGCTCGCCGGTGTCGGGATCGTAATCCCGGCTGGGGAACTGGATGTTCACGTAATAGCCGGCCGGTTGGTACGGCTTGGCGCTGGGCCCGCCGATATCCAAATCGATCAGGCCGGAAATCGCCAGGGCATTGTCGCGGACAAATTCCGCTTCCAATCGCCGGGGATTTTGCGACGCCAGCAGCCGGTTGGCTGGATCAATATCCTTGAGCTCCGGCCGCAGGTTTGAGCTTTGGCGGTAGGTGTTGGACAGCACGATCAGCCGCACCATGTGCTTAACATCCCAGCCGCTCTCGCGGAACTCGACGGCCAGCCAATCGAGCAATTCAGGATGGCTCGGCCACTCGCCCTGCGCTCCCAAATCCTCAACAGTGTTGCACAACCCGTTGCCGAAATACTGTTTCCAAAGCCGATTCACAAAAACGCGGGAAACCAGCGGATTCTCCGGCGATACCAGCCAATGTGCCAGATCGAGCCGAGTCAGTCGGCGATTTTTCGCATCCGGCAATTGCGGCAGGAAACCGGGCGTGGCCGGCGTCACGATCGGGCCGCTGTCATCCTGCCAATTGCCGCGGGCCAGAATGCGGGTGATTTTCGGCGTCACCGCTTCGGTGGTCAGCACCGGCGTTTTGCCGTCGCGGCAATAGAGAATCTCATGCTCAAGGTGATGCATCTGCGCCAAGGCTGCGGGATCCCATCCGGTGCTAGACAGATACAACTGTTGAAGCTTGTCATCCCGCAATGGCGGCGGGCTGGCGAGCAGATTGGCTGCGCTGGATATGAAATCGGGATTGGTCGGTCGGATGGGCGCAATCGGCGAAACGAATAGGCGGACTGACGCCAGAAGATTCTTCGACAGCGACATGACCAGCTCGTCACCCGCTGTGATCTTCGCCGGGGATTGCAGTACGTACACCGCGACATGCTGTGAGTCGTGTGTGTCGTTGCTCTTCGCGCCATGCTTGGGTTTTTCCTCGGTGGTTGCCCAGCCGCCCACCACATCCACAACTTCCGCACCGTTGGAATAGTGCTGCTTGTTATCGGAATCGGCGTCGAAGATTTTCAGTTCAGTGGAGACTCCGTTGTGCAGCAATGAAAAGACCGGCTTGAAGGAGACGACTTTTTCATCATCCTCATCATCCGCATCCGGTTTTGTGGCTGGCTTCGCAGCGGCGAGTTTCGTAGTGCTTTTCTTTTTGGAGCTCTTCGTCGCGGGGTCCGGTTTCTTGCGCTCCAGATCACCATTTTGCGGAAACAATTCCAGGCGAACTGCGGCCCAGGTTCCTGCCGGCAGTTTCAGCGGCACCTTATCATCCTCTTCAACCTTTCCAGTGAACACAACGGAACCGTCGGGATTGGCCTTCAAAGTCTTTCCATCTCCCAAATCGATATCCGCAGGCATCCAGCCATTCGGATGGTCCATCAGAAATGCCAGCATCTCCTGCCGCCATTGCGCAAACTCGCTTTGAGCCCGTGAATCCTCCTGCATCTTGGCGGTTTCGGTCGTCAGCAACTGATTCAACTGCGACTCAAAGCGTTGCAGCCGCGCTTTCATGTACGGGCTATCAACGACAATCTCCGGCGGGAATGGATGATCGTTCGTGAATCCCTTCAAATCCGGATTGGGCGTATATTTGTATGTGGTGTAAATGCCCCACTGCTTCACATCATCCCAAAACGCGGCAAACGAATAAAAATCATGGCTGGTGAACGGATCAAATTTGTGATCGTGACACTCGCAGCAGGCAAGCGTCGAGCCGAGGAACGCGCTGCCCAGCGTCCGCACGCGGTCGGCGGCGTATTTTGCCAGATATTCCTTGGCCTGTGCTCCGCCTTCCCGTGTCACCATGTTCAACCGGTTGAAACAAGTGGCCACCCGCTGCTCGGGTGTCGGATTGGGCAGCAGATCACCCGCTAACTGCTCGACGACGAATTGATCGAATGGCTTGCCGCTATTGAAGGCATCGATCACATAATCACGGTACGGATAGACGTTCTGATTTTGATCGCCGTGGAATCCGACGGTATCAGCAAATCGCACGGCATCGAGCCAAGGCACGGCCATGCGCTCTCCAAAATGCGGCGAGGCGAGCAGACGATCAACCTGCTTTTCGTAGGCTTCGGGGCTGGTGTCGCTTAAAAAGGCCGTCAATTCTTCGGGGGTCGGCGGCAGGCCGATCAAATCGAGGCTCACCCGCCGCAGCAGCTCGGCCCGGTTTGCTTGCGGAGACGGTTTAATGCTGTGCGTATCCAATTCATGCAGCACAAATGCATCGATCGGGTTTCGCACCCAGGCGGCATCGGTCACAGCCGGCGGCGGAACACGCTTGGGCGGAATGTACGCCCAAAATAGCTCATATTCGGCACCCTGAGCAATCCATGTGGTCAAAATCTGCTTCTGCTTGGCCGTGAGCGTCTTGTGCGTCTTCGGCGGCGGCATTACGTCGTCGGGATCGGTCGCATTGATGCGATCGACCAGCACGCTCTGCTGCGGTTTGCCGGTGACAATCGCCGGATCGCCCGATTTGCCGCCTTTAAGAACCGAATCGCGGTCATCGAGCCGCAGTTTGGATTGGCGGTGATTTTTGTCGTTGCCATGGCAGTAAAAGCAGTTCTCCGACAAAATGGGGCGAATGAATTGGTTATAACCCAGTTTGGGGCTAGCGGACTGAGCAACCGTCTTTTCCTCGCCATGGCATAGCGACGCCAAACCCATCAGCACAACAGCTGTCGCTGCTGCCACTGAACTCCTCAGGACGATTTTTCGCCCAGCAAATTGGCGTGTAAGACTGAACATACGTTGCGTGATGTATTTATACCGACGGAGATGCTCCGCATTTAGATTATATCACAGTTTTCACAAAACCTGGCCGTTCCATTGGAACGCTCCTTGCCCACGGTTGTTCGCTGGGGAATGCCCTATTTAATGGAGACCAAGGCGACGGCCTTGTGTCGCCGGGCAAAGCCCTATCGTTGCCAGCATCGCATTGCCTCGCTAAGATTTTCCGCTTTGCCGCCAGGGGATGAGTCTGGAGTTTAAGTGCTATGCGCCTTCTTGAAATTCTCAAGCCTGAAAACGTCAAGGTCCCGTTGGAAGCCACGACCAAAAACGACGCCATTGCCGAGCTCGTGAATCTCCTGGCGAAAAACGGTTCCGTGACTGACGCCCGCAAAGTGCTGGATGCGGTCCTGGAACGGGAATCCACACGGACCACCGGCATTGGCAACGGCTTGGCTATCCCGCACGGCAAATGCGCCGGCACCAAGGAGTTGGTGATGGCCATCGGCAAAGCCGCGACGCCGATCGATTTTCAAGCCATCGACGGTAGGCCGGTGACACTGATTTGGCTGCTGACTTCTCCGCCGGATAAAACAGGTCCGCACATCCACGCCCTGGCCCGCATCAGCCGACTCATGACCATCGACAAATTCCGCCAGAACCTGATGGCCGCCAAAACGGCCCAAGAAGTGTTCGATGCAATTGTGAAACAGGAAGAATCGTTGTGACGTGAATCAGCCGGCAAGGCTCATGGCTCGACGGCGCTTCACTTCATCCCGCTGCAGGCTTCCGACCAATTCCGTGAGTTTGGACATTGCCTGGCGGCCCTCGATGTGCTTTTCCAGCTTTTTGAATTGCAGGCCCAGAACGATTTCATCACTGTTGCCCAGGGACGGATGGAAATGAATCGCGCGGCCTTCGGTGAGCAGATCTTCCTGGCCGTCCCACGATAGCAGAATTCGCAGCCGCTCATTGAGGCAGACGCTGGCCGGCTTGCCATCGCGCCCTGGCCGGCACACGGCGCTCAAACCGAGCACGCTCATGTTCTGCAGCCGTACAAAAACTTCACGAGAAGCCAGCGGTCGATCACGCAGGATGGCATGCTCGGGAATGTGCCAGATGCGGAGCTTGATCCCGTGGTCTTTGGCGAGCGTCACCCGATAAGCTTGCCGCCGCTGCAGTTGCCGGAAGTTTTCCGGAAAAGGCAAAAACACCGCTTCAACTAGCGTTAGTTCATTGACCGGAAAGTGCGGATTATATTGCAGAATCGGCGAGGTGAATCCGACGTTGCCGCCGCTGCCGCTTTTGAATGCGACGCCGACCACGGTTTCTTCCGCCATCAACGATTGGATCAGCGGACGCTCGTTCGGTCCGCATTCCATCCAAAATCCATTTTCCGTCTCGGCCAGAAACCGCGTCTTTTGATGGCGGATCATCCCCGCCGATGGCAGCGCCAAAACCGCCGCCGCATTGCGGGCGATCGCATCCTGAAGCAAATCGTAATTGGGATTGCCCATTCTATATGCCTCGACGACCGGGCGATAAACGCACCCTATCTCGTCTCATCGGATTTATCGGTATAGATGGACCGCACCCTAAGCGGCAATAATATCGATTGAATATTTGTCGCTTATCGGACCTGGCGAACGATTCAGATGTGAATTGCCTTACCGTCGGCAGCGCCAGCGGCTTCCATAACGGCTTCGCTCATGGTCGGATGCGGATGCATGGCCGCCATGATTTCATCCTCGGTCGCTTCCAGATTGCGGGCCAGCACCAGCTCGCTGAGTAGTTCGGTGACATTGCCGCCGATCATGTGAACGCCGAGCAATTCGCCATACTTGGCGTCGAATATCAGTTTCACAAATCCATCCGGCTCATCCGCCGCCAATGCCCGGCCACTAGCCTGGAAGGGGAATTTGCCGATTTTGATTTGCTTGCCATCTTCCCGCGCTTTCCGCTCGGTGTATCCCATGCTCGCCACTTGCGGGTGGGTATACGTGCAACCGGGGATGAATTTGTAATCGATCACGTGCTCGCCATGGCCGCAGATTCGCTCGACGCACAGCACCGCCTCGTGATGGGCCACGTGTGCCAGATCGGGATGGCGATATCCACCCATCGACATGTGCGTCGGCCAGTGGATGCTCACGCAATCACCAATGGCCCAGACATTTTCCAGGTTGGTGCGATATTCATGATCGACTTTGATCCGGTTTTTCTCGATGACTAATTTCGATTCGGGGCCTGCTAAACCGTCAACATTTCCGGTAACACCGACCGCCACGAGCACGACATCGGCATCGACCGTGCCCGGTTTTTCACCGCTGAGAGTCAGCCGCACGCCGTTTTCTGTTTTTTCGATGCGATCGGTTTTGGTTTTCAGCCGCACGTCAATCCCGCGCCGGGCAAACAGCCGTTCGAGAATAATGCAGACATCGGTGTCCTCGTTGGGCAACAGGTGCTCGAGCATTTCCACGAGAACCACCTCTGTTCCCAAGGCATTGTAGAAATCCGCAAACTCGCAGCCGATCGCGCCGGCTCCGATGATCGCTAATTTCTTCGGTTGCTTCGGGAGGTTCATCGCCTCACGGCTGGTGATGATCTTCTGCCCGTCAAATGGAGCAAACGGAAGCTGCGTCGCTTTGGCTCCAACCGCCAGGATAATGTGATCCGCGGTGACTTCCTTGCTTCCACTGGCATTCGTGATCTTCACCTTGTGCGGACCGAGAATCTGGGCGGTCGCCAGCTCGTGTTTCACTTCATATTTGCGGAACAAGTGGGCGATGCCATTGGAAAGTTTGCCGGCGATGGTGCGGCTGCGGCCAATTATTTTGCTGAAATCGACTTTGATATTGTCCGCGGTAACGCCGTGATGATCCGCTTCCGTGCGAAGCTTGCGGATGAACGCACCATCTTCCAGCAATGCCTTGGTCGGAATGCAGCCCCAATTCAGGCACGTTCCGCCGAGGTTTTCTTTTTCGATGCACAGGACACGCTTTTTCAGTTGGCCGGCCCGAATCGCCGCGGCGTAACCGGCGGGACCGCCGCCGATGACGACGATGTCAAAGTTGTAATTCGTCTTTTTAGGGGCGGCGGCGGGTACTGGCGCGGTGGAGGTGGGCGGCGCCGGCTTTTTCACGATCGGTACACCGGTCGGCGGCGCCGGTGCTGGCGGCGTTTTCGGGACAGGGGCGGGGGCCGGTGTAGCCGCTGCCGATTTGGATCCCGCCTCCTTTTTTATTTCCGCCACGTCTTCCTTGGCCTTGGCGAGAACCGCAATCACCGCACCGACCATTGCTTTTTGACCTTCGCCAACCGCCAGATGCGCCATCGTCCCCGCATCCGGGGCTTCCATTTCCATGGTCGCCTTGTCGGTTTCGATATCCGCCACATGCTCACCGGCGGCGACGCGATCGCCCTCCTTCTTCATCCACTTCACGACGGTCCCTTCCGTCATGGTGTCCGTGAGCTGCGGCATCGTGATATCGACGGGCATGAAATCTCCTGCGTGAGCAAGGCGGCGAATGTTAGGCGAATTATCCAGAGTTGAAAAGGCGGGATGCTGGCCGCGATCCGATTACACCAGCATCATCCCTGGTTCTTCCATGAATTGCTTGAACGTCATCAAAAATGCCGCCGCCACCGCCCCGTCGACGACACGGTGATCGGCCGACAGCGTCACCATCAGCATGTTGCGGGCAACAATCTCATCGCCGACGACGACGGCCCTCTTCTCCGCGGAACCAACGGCCAAAATCGCCACCTCCGGCGGGTTGATGATCGCACTAAAAGATTTAATCCCGCTGGTCCCGAGGCTACTGATCGTAAACGTCCCTTCGCTCATTTCCTCGCGCTTCAATTTCTGCTGGCGGGCCCGATCGATCAAATCGCTGCTACGACGGCGAATCTCTTTCAAACCGAGATAGTTGACGCCTCGCAGGACCGGCACAATCAGCCCGTCGGGAATCGAGACGGCTATCCCCAGATTGACGTCGCCAAAACGGGTAACCTCATTTTTTTCTGCGTTGAAGCGCGCGTTGAGCGCGGGATGAATTTCCAGCGACAAGGCGACCGCGCGCGTGATGAAATCGGCGATCGAAAGGCGAAGTTTTTCCTTCTCGAGCTTGCGGTTCATGCTCTCGCGCAGCTTCAACGCTTGTTCCACGTCAATGTCGATGGATTCGTAGAAGTGCGGAATCGCCTGCTTCGACCTTTGCAGCGCGGTGGCAATCGCCGTGCGCATCTTGGTCATGGGAATAACTTGCGTTTGGCCCGGAGCTATCGGCGGTGATTCGGATGCCGCCGCCGGCGTGAAAGACAGCACATCTTTCTGCACGATCCGGCCGTTGGGTCCCGAGCCGCGGATCTCCGCCAGGTTGATCCCCTTGTCCTCGGCGATGCGGCGCGCCAGCGGCGAAGCAAACATGCGATGCCCATTGCCACCCCGATGCGGCATCGGTGGAACGGCGGTGGGAGCTTCCCGGGTTGCCCCGTGGCCTACCGAGGCGGATTCATGCACTTCCCCGGCGGCGGCTCCTTCCAAGGTCATGCCAGCCAGTCCCGGCACTGGCACCTTTATCGGCGTAGACAGCGGTGTGGCGGCTTTCGGCGGTATCGCAGCGGCGGTTTGATATTTCTTCTTGACATCCGCGGGATCTTCTTTGCCGGTCGCCACAACCGCCAGCAGGTCACCAACTTTTACTTTTTGACCTTCCGCAGCCAGCACGCATGCCACCGTGCCACTCTCCGACACTTCCATCGGCATCGTGGCTTTGTCGGTCTCGACGTCAGCGATCTGCTCGCCGGCTTTGACCTTGTCCCCTTCTTTTTTGAACCATTTGACCAGCGTTCCCTCGGTCATCGTGTCCGAGAGCTGCGGCATGGTGATTTCGATGGGCATGCGAATGCTCCGGCTTGGCGAGATTACTTGTAGCAGACGCCTTTGACCGCAGCGACGATCCGATCGACGCTGGGCATCATGGCTTCTTCCAGATAATGGTTGAACGGCACGGGTATCTCATCGCTATGCACGTATTCGATCGGGGCGTCCAGATCATCAAACGCTGGTTTTTGCAGCTTGTACAAAATCCCCGCGCCCAAGCCGCAGTAACCCCAATCTTCGTCGATGATCACGCAGCGATGGGTTTTCTTGATCGACGCCAACATCGTGGCGGTATCGAGTGGCCGCAAGGTACAGGCGTCGATCAATTCCACGTCAATGCCGTGATCCTTCACGAGAGCTTCGACAGCCGGGCGAACCACACGCTGCAGCGGCCGGCCGTAGCTGATGATGGTTACGTCGTTGCCGATACGCTCGACCTCGGCGACGCCAATCGGCAGCGTGAAATCCGGATCATCCGGCACTTCGCCTTTGTCGGCGAGCATCTTTTCAGATTCGAGAAAAATCACCGGATCATCGCAACGGATGCTGGACTTGAGCAATCCCTTGGCTTGCGCCGGCGTGCTGGGATTCACCACGATCAACCCGGGAATGCGGGCAAACACCGATTCCATGCGATGGCTATGCGTGGCGGCTAATTGATGGGCGATGCCATTGCCGCCGCGGAATGTCACCGGGACTTTGAATTGTCCGCCGGACATGTACCGCACATTGGCGGCGTTGTTCATCAATTGGTCCATGCAGACCAGCGTGAACGACCAGCTCATGAACTCGACGATCGGCCGCAAACCCGCCGTGGCCGCGCCGATTCCCAAACCCGAAAACGCCGCTTCGCTGATCGGCGTGTCGATCACCCGGCCAGGACCGAACTTTTCCAGCATTCCCTTAGAAACTTTGTACGCCCCGTTGTATTCGGCCACTTCTTCGCCGATCAGGAACACATTGGGATCGCGCTCCATCTCCTCAGTCATGGCGGCGCGGAGAGCTTCTCGAAATTCTATGACTGCCATTGGGGTTCTCTCAGACTTAATTCCGCTTCCTGCGGCGAGTTGATGTGCTCAGCCATCGGTGATCCGGCTCATTTCTTCAGCGGATATTTCTCCGCCAGCACATCATCGAACCGATCTTCCAGAGCCGGATGCGGATCGGCTTCGGCTTGCTCGATGGCTTTAGCGACTTGCTCGTTCACTTCTTCTTCCATCGCCGCCAATTGTTCGTCGCTGATCAGGCCCTTTTGTTTCAGACGGCCGGAATAGAGCGTGATCGGATCGCGCTGGCGGGCTTTTTCCATCTCTTCCTTAGTGCGATACGCCATCGCATCGGACATGGAATGGCCACGGAAGCGGTAGGTGTTGGCTGACAAATAGGTCGGCCCCTCGCCGCGGCGGGCGCGATCGACGGCTTCGGTCATTTCCTTGATGACCACATCGATGTCATTCGCGTCGATATTCTTGTGCGGAATGTTGTAACCGCAGCCACGCTGGGCCAGATCCGGTTCGGCGCTGTGGCGGGCGACCTGCGTGCCCATGGCCACGCCGTTGTTTTCGATAATAAAAATGGCCGGCACTTTTAAAAGGCTGGCCATGTTCAGCGTTTCGTTGTGGGTGCCCTGGTTTACGGCCCCGTCACCAAAAAGGCAGAACGTTACGCCGTCCGACTTTTTGTACTTTTGGGCGAAGGCCAGGCCAAGGGCAAGCGGGATATGCCCACCGACGATTCCGTGGCCGCCCATGTTGCCGACCTCGGCGTCGAAAAAGTGCATCGACCCGCCCTTGCCTTTGGAGCAGCCGGTCGATTTGCCGAGCAGCTCGGCCATGGCAGCGCGGGGGTCCATGCCCAAGGCCAGTGAATGGCCGTGGCAACGATAACCGTTGATCAGATAGTCGACGCCCTTGCGGAAGATCGAGGCAATGCCGACGGCGATCGCTTCCTGCCCGCTATACAGATGGCAGAACCCGCCGATCTTTTGGCCTGGTTGCTGGTAAATGACGAAGGTGCGTTCCTCGAAACGCCGGATCAGCATCATGGTCCGCAAACGTTGGCGTTCCTCGACGCCACGGTTCGCATCCGGCTGCGGAGTGCCATTACCGTTGGGGTTTGGCTTGACCGCCGGTTTCCGCTCCACTTCGTTGGCTACAGCCATACGTCAACTCCGGGAAATACAAAGCCTAATCGCCTGCCAGCAGATCGGCGCATCACCATTGCTTCCATCGGTCTAATATCCAGATGCCGCAACAGTTTTCGCCTCCGCACAACATACCAACCACGGGCTGGCTAACAGTTTAGTGGATTTTCAATTCGCTTCAATGCCAGGCCATCCTCGCGGCAGTCCCATATTGTACGCCCCCAACCGACAAAAAGCCGCGCCATTTGCACGGCGCGGCTGCTTTTGGGTAATGCTAAAAATCCTGTTCTACTTCAATAACCCTTCTTTTCGGGCCATGTGCAACGCCAGGTCCACCACGCGATTGGAATACCCCCATTCATTGTCATACCAACTCACGACTTTGAAGAAGTTTGCGTTCAACTCGATGCCGGCGCCAGCGTCGAAAATCGAACTGCGAGCGTCGCCGGTGAAATCGCTGGAAACCACCTCTTCTTCGGTGTAACCCAGGATACCCTTCAGTTCACCTTCGGAGGCCGCTTTCATGGCCGCTTTGATGTCGGCATAAGTCGTGGCCTTGGCGGTGCGGAATGTGAGATCGACCACCGATACATCCGCTACGGGAACGCGGAACGACATACCGGTTAGTTTGCCCTTCAATTCAGGCATGGCCAAACCCACCGCTTTGGCGGCGCCGGTCGAAGCCGGGATGATATTCTGATACGCCCCGCGGCCGCCTCGCCAATCCTTTTTGCTAGGGCCGTCCACCGTCGGCTGCGTCGCCGTGGCCGCATGGATCGTGGTCATCAGCCCTTCGGTCATTCCGAACGAATCATTGATCACTTTGGCCACCGGAGCCAGGCAATTGGTCGTGCAACTGGCGTTGGAAACCACCACATGCTTCGACTGATCGAATTTATTCTGGTTCACGCCCATAACCAGCGTCGGCACCTCATCGTCCTTGGCCTTGGTCGGAGCGGATATCACCACCCGTTTCGCTCCGGCCTTCAGGTGTTGCTTGGCACCCTCAAAATCGGTGAACAGCCCCGTCGATTCGACCACATACGCCGCCTCCAGCTTGCCCCAAGGCAGCTCGGCGGGATTTTTCACCGAAACGCAGCGGACAAACTTGCCATTGACGACGATGCCGTCTTCCCTAGCTTCGACGGTGCCTTTGAACAAACCATGCGTCGAGTCGTGCTTGAGCAGATACGCCAAGTTATCCGGTGGAACCAAATCATTAATACCGACAAATTCGATATTGGGATTCGTCACCCCGGCCCGAAACACCAGCCGACCGATGCGGCCAAAACCATTGATGCCAACTTTCAACGCCATGACACAAACTCCTTATTTACGCCTTTCAGTATAGGCTGGGATGAACGACCGATCCGAGGAAAGCGACGCATTTTTAGGCAGCGAGAATCTCCTGTCAAGGAATACTGAAGAGCATGTTCCACCGCCAAATTCCAGCCGCGAATAAAGCGACCGGCCTACATTGGCTCTTCCGAGCCCCTTTCCGCCATTTGCCTGCCAGCTAATATTTCACACCGGGACCCAGGTCAACGCCTTGGAGGAAATCGATGAGCGAATTCCAGTATGTCGCTTTCCGAGCCCTTGATGCTCCCGTGAGCGCAAAGAACCTCCAATTTATGCGGCAACAGTCCACGCGCGCCGAAATCACTCCATGGTCGTTTGAAAACTACTACAGCTTCGGAGATTTTCACGGGGATGCGCCGGCGATGTTGCGCCGGGGCTACGATTTTCATTTCCATTACGCGGATTTTGGGATTCGTAAACTGATGATTTGGTTTCCGACTGGGCTGCCGGCGCTTACGCCCGCCCAACCGTATTTGAAAGATGATTCGCTGCACATCTTGAAGGACAAGCACGGGCCCGGAACTATTCTGTGCATCCAACCATTTATTGAGCCAGGCGAGGAGGATGAATTCATCGAGCCAGCGGTTTTATTCGATCGCCTGCTCCCGGTGCGGGCTGAAATCCTTAATGGCGACCTGCGTCCGTTTTACCTCGCTCACATGGCCGTCGCATGCGACGGTGAGCATGACCCTGAGGAAGAATACGATGCGCCGGTTCCAGCCGGCTTGAACGAGCTCACGGATGCCCAGCACGCAATGGCGGAATTGTTCGGCCTTAGCGACGAGCTCATTTCCACCGCGGCAGATAATAGCCCGCCTCTGCCACGGCCATCCGATGTCACCGCGCACTTCATCGCATGGCTGCAACAACGGCCGGACGAGGCGAAAACCCGCTGGCTCTCAGCGTGGATGGCGGATTGTCATTCATCTGTCCGAAATGAACTTCTTGCCGAATATCACAAGAGCCATCCCTCGCCCCCTTGGCCCACTAACCACCTCCAGCGAACTGTCGCTCAAATTCGGGCGGCAGCAGATGCCATCCTGGAGGAGCAAAATCGTCACCGGGCCGAGCAGACCGCTCGCCGGCGAGCCATTGACCTAGCCAAGATGGCAGCGGATCCCACGAAGGTTATCAGCAAAGTTGAGCAGCTTGTTAACGACCGAACCATCCACGCCTATCAGCAGGCCGCCACGCTGTTAGCCGATCTCCGCGAAGCCCTTGCCGGAAGCGACCAATCCAACCTTGCCGAACAGCATGCTCGCAAAATGAAGGAAACCCATTCATCTCTTCGCAATCTCACCGCCGCATTGCGTAGCCAAGGCTTTCTGAAAAATGGCGGGTAAACATACCACCGCCGAACTCGACAATGCGCCGGTGCATCACTGCGCAGGAGGGGTTATCAGCGCGGCTTAGTCTAGCGTCCAACTGGACAAAACCAGATCGTGCGACCATTGAAGCGAGGACCAAAGTCAACACGAAGCGGGAAATGCCTCATGCCCTTAGCCCCAGACTCTAACGGATGACACCTCGAATCTCTCGGCAAATCCGCAACGCCCGATTGGCCATTTCTCGAGTCGCATCGGTGCCCGGATAGCGGACACGCACACCGAAGACGTTCAGCCAGTTTAGGCCACGCCGAAAGCATTCCCACATGGGTTCAACCGTCTTAGCCAGGCCAAGCAATTGCCTAAATCATGCGTTCTGGCGAAGGCAATATTCTCTTCCTGAAGCCGCGCCTTGAGATATTTCTCAACGCGCTGCTGCGCGTGAAAGCACGCGCCGTCGAGACTGGGATGCTTTCGGGCGCGAAGTTCGCGCTGAACGATTTGAAAGTCGCCCTCGGCTTTGGCCACCCACTGTCGCGTCAGTCGCTTCATAGAGCAGCTTTCCCTTCTGATCGACTTCACGGAGGAAAAAATCGTTCCAGGCAAGCCGGCGCTGAACTTCTGCGCGCGTCTTCACCAGCACGTCAAGCGCGAACGGCGCGTGAATTGCCTGGCGAATCTCAAATTCCTTCTGCAGCGTGGAGCCTCTGCCGATGATGACCAGTAAGTCGACGTCAGAATCATCGTTCGGTTTGCCATACGCATACGAACCGAACAAGATGATCCGCTGCGGCTTGAACTGCCGTGCGATTTCATCAGTTAGATGCCTGATCTGCTGTCTCGTGACCATGCTTGGATTATAGCATGCGGAGAAGATCCGGCACATTCCGCCTGCCTTAGGTGACCCGCCCAGGGCTTGGCCATCGACGCATTATAACCGATTGTGCCGCGAGAATCGCAGTGGCGCGCGTTTTTACGCTGGATCGACTACGGATTGATTACTGCGGAAATTGCAACCGGAGCTTGAGCATCCTCCCCAAGGAGTGGCCGACGGGGAAATAGGAGCGTCTCCAACCATCGCCCGAGCCGGATTCCAGGCTCTTCCACCAGGTAATACGTCACCGTCGAGAGCGCGAAGGTCACGCTGATCCACCCTGTAAACTTCCACCAGATGCCTAAACTCATATTGCCAATGACCTGAATCACGACCACGTGCAAGAGATAGATCGAATAGCTGATCTTCCCCAGGAAGCACAGGACCGCTGGCATGCGCATATGCCGCAGGCTCAACAATGTGAAAAACAGTGCGTATGACAAACCCCACGTGATCACCACTTCACCAAGAGCCCCCCATCGGAACCTCATCCGGCAATCGCCAGCGGGCGACAAACCAAACCGTCGCAAACGCAGCGCCCTGAGTCGCCACAATGAGCGACAAAAATCGTCGCGACATTTGTCCGCTGACGTACTGCTGCGCGCGATCACGCACAACATCATGCTCCTCTTACCTAATCAAGATGAGGGTTGAGACAGAGCCCTCCCGAACCCTTTGATTTCCTCACCCCTACGATCGAGCCAAAACAGAAAGAGCACGGTTCGGGAACGAGGAATTCGCTTGATTTCTGCGCGCAGCGCGACGAGACTCTTGCTCAAATGCTCGATCAACCCGAGGAGCACGATCAACCTGAGACACTCGATCAACTTCCGCCGTTCGATGAGAGTCCCAGCGGCAGTATGAGCCCCGTGGGGATGTGGTGGCCGATCATTGGGGCGTCAGTCGTCATCACGTGCCTCAGCATTGCGGTATCGGTAGCGCAGGTGTGTCGGACTTACCCGCACGATCCATGGGAATCGATCATCATTGCGGATGCCTACCGGTACTCAGTTGGCATGCCGGTGTACACGAATCCGCAAGCCGAAACCGGACATGCGACGCACATGTATGGTCCGCTGCTGATCTACGCGGTCGGACTGATTTTTAAATGGAAGGGTGTGAATGTCGTCGCGGCCCATCTGGTTCCACAGGCCGCAACAATCTGGGTCATTGCGGCTCTTGCGGTGATCTACTTTAGGCGCCTGCCCCGGGTCGCCCAGATCGCTGGGGTAGCAATTCTGTTTTCGTTGAACACCCGCTTACACGGGTTGCCCACAGGGCTCCATACGGACATGCCTGCATTGGGTTTTGCGCTATTGGCGCTCATCTTAATGTTCCAGGCAGTGGAGAAGGGGCGGTGGGTGTGTTTTCCCCTCGCCTTGAGCAGCTTCTGCGTCGCTTATCTCTTCAAGCAGACCGCCGCTGCATTCACGATTGTGCCACTCCTCAGTTTGCTCTTGCGACGACAGTGGTCGCCCGGAACATTGCTTGCCGTTGCGGCGCCACTCGCTTCAATCATGGGGCTCATCGTCGCGCTCTCCATCATCGCCCCCAATGTACATTTTTACATGATTACCGGGGTCAGGCGCTGGCCTATGCGCTTCGATGTTCTTCTCGCCAGCCCGCTCAGATTCCTTAGCTACTACATCCTGCTACCCATCGCGCTGTGTACCATCATCCTGATCCGCCCTATCACATTCAGTGAACCAAAGATTCGCTGGCTTATTTCAGCAGGCTTCGGCACGTTGCCGGGCGGTCTTCTGGCGTATTCTAAAGTTGGTGGCGCAGAGAACTCGTTCTTGCCGTCGCTTATGCCGCTGCTGGTATTTTCAACTCTCGTTATCGCTGCCGCATGGGAAACGACCTGCGCGGTTTTTGCCTGGCCTGGCCGCGCCAGCATGTTCGGGTGGCTGATCGCCCTGGTGATGATGGTGGACGGGATTGAGACATCCAGAGATGCGCTGAGCCTGTTCCCGGAGGGAAACGGAGACGAACATTATCCGCAGGTCATCGAGTACGTGCGCAGACTCAAGGGGCGCGTCCTGTGCCCCGAAGATCCGACCATTCCGATCCTCGCCCTCGGTCAACTGGGCCGCTCGTACTGGGCGGAAAATGATACACAACAGGGAGCCTCATGGTTGCCGCCGCTTCAGAAGGAAATCACCCGCGCAGACTACGTGGTAATAATAAACTCACCTAATAAAATAATTGCTATAAACGGGCAAGCCCTGAGCGTTTTGGGCTTCGAGAGCACCTCGTGGGACGGCACCGATATGGGGATTTACGAATTGTGGCGCAAACGCGAGGCTGGGGAAGGCAATAACGGGTCGTCCCCCAATTGACGGATGGATCTAGAGAAGTCGGATTTTGGGCTGTCAATGTAGGTGACGAGCACATTTTTCACCGATCGATCCTGCAATTTGCAGCTGCCCATAGGGCCCAGAAATGGGTGCCCCAGCAGGTTTTTACCGTCGGTTTTTTAGATTATCCGGATGCAAAATGCAAACAAAATACGGTTCCGAGAACTGTCGGGAGCCGTTTGACACATCCCCCCGCCATCCGTAGGCTTAACAACCCGATTTCTCGCTTAACCTTAGAGATGCCCGTTATGCCCACAACTACCATTGTCTCCCGTGCCAAGGCATATCTCAAGGCACGGCAAAAGAATGTCCGCGACGCCATGAAAGAACTGGGCCTTGACGGCCTGCTACTGACCCATGCCCCCGACCTGGCGTATCTGACCAATTTCACCGGCGACGATTCGATCGGGCTGATAACCGCCAAAGACCTCTATCTGATCACCGATTTCCGCTATCAGGAACAGGCCCAGCAGGAGGCGGGCTGGCTCAAGGTCAATATTCGTGAAGGCAAGATGGCCGATGCCGTCACGCAGACATTCATCGAAGCCAAGGCCAAAAAGATTGGATTTGAAGCGAATTATGCGACGGTCGGCCAAATCGACGCCCTGCACAAAGCAATCGCCGAGCAAGCCAAGGAGCACAAGGATTTGAAAGGCAACGAATTGGTGCCGCTGGACAATGTGATGTCGAACATCCGCCGGGTGAAGGACGACAATGAAGTCGATTTGATCCGCAAATCGGTGGCCGTCGCGGAGGAAGCCTACGAAGCGATCCGTGATACCATCGAGGTGGGACAGACCGAGAATTACCTGGCCGGGCAGCTTGTGTTTGAGCTGAGGTCGCGCGGGGCCAGCAACAGCAGTTTCCCAGCGATTGTCGCCGCCGGCGCCAACAGCTCCCTGCCGCACTATCGGCCCGGTGAAACACTGGTGCAGGAGGATCAACCCCTGTTGATTGATTGGGGCGCGGTGTATAAGGGATATTGCAGCGATCTGACCCGCACCATGATGGTCGGCCGGGTGAGCGATCGCATGAAGCAGATTTATCGTGTCGTGCTGGAGGCGCAATTGGCGGCGATTGATTTCCTTCGCCCCGGTGTCACCACCCACCAAGCCGACCGTGTCGCCCGCAACGTGATCGATAAAGCCGGCTTTGGCCAATATTTCGGCCACGGACTGGGTCATGGCATCGGCCGAGAAATTCACGAGCTACCCAGCCTCAATCGCAACGGTCGAGATGAAGAACTGCGGCCCGGCATGATTGTCACCGTGGAGCCGGGCATTTATTTGCCGGCCGAGGGGGGCGTGCGCATCGAAGATGACGTGCTGATCACCCATTCGGGCTGCGAAGTGCTGTCGTCATTGGATAAAACCTTCGAGGGTTGCCACCTTGAGTGAAAAGAAAAACGGAAAGAAAAAAGCAAAAGCGGCGACCGGGCTGGCGGGAACCAAGATGCCGCAAGGGCCGATGGATGTCGATCTGTTGCAGCAGCTTGTCGATTTAATGGCCCGCAATGACCTGAACACCGTCGAACTGCGCGACGGGGCCAAGCGCGTGATCCTCAAGCGCGGCGCGGAGCCCCAGGGTATTCAACATATCACGATGTCTTCCCCGGCGCCTGCATCGGCAAATCCTCATTCACCGGCCCATGCCACTGCATCCCCCAGCGCAGCGGCCTCCGACGAAAACGCCGGATTGATTCTCATTAAAAGTCCGATGATCGGCACGTTCTACGCCAAGCCCAGCCCGGATGCCAAGCCGTTCGTCACCGTCGGCAGCCAGGTTGATGAAGAAACCGATGTCTGCGTCATCGAGGCGATGAAAGTCTTCAACAACATCAAAGCCGAAACCACAGGCACCATCGCCAGGATTCTGGTTACGGACGGCCAGACCGTCGAATACGGCACTGTGCTCTTCCTGGTGAAGCCATGACCGAGCGGCTGGTGAAGTTTGAAAACGTCGATGCCGCCATTGCTGAGATTGAGCAACTTCGCCACGGTTGTACGCCAACCGGGAATTGGTCACTGCCCCAGGCGTGCTGGCATCTGAACCAGATTCTGACTTATTTTATGACCGCACCGGCGACAACACCCGTGGCAACGCCTCCCGGTGGCCCCGAAAAATTGGCGACAGTTCTAAGCACCGGTGCGATTCCCAGCGGCATTCAGTCTCCCGAGCGGGTCCTACCTCCTGCCAACTGCACCGATGCCGACGTCACCACCTTTATCGCCACCTTGCAAAAATTCAAAACCTTCGCCGGCCCCTTCCCGCCGCATCGGCTCTTCGGCGCAATGACCCCCGAGGAGGGGAAAAAACTGAACTTGATCCATATCGCCCATCATCTGTCCAAACTGATCCCGGCCGCGGAGGGATGAAGGCGACATGTTTTCCAAGATTCTGATCGCCAATCGAGGTGAGATCGCACTTCGCATCATCCGCGCTTGCCGGGAGATGGGGATTCAGACCGCCGTCGTCTATTCCACCGCGGACAAAAACGCCGCCTATCTGAAACTCGCCGACCAGATGATTTGCATCGGCGAAGGTCCGCCGGCGGAAAGTTATCTCAACATTCCGCGCATCATCAGCGCCGCCGAAATCTCCGATGTGCAGGCGATTCATCCGGGTTACGGCTTTCTGGCCGAGAACAGCCACTTCGCGGAAATCTGCCGAAGCTGCAAGATTGAGTTCATCGGCCCGCCGGTCCATGCGATGGCCGCCGTTGGAAATAAAGTTGAATGCAAGCGGCTGGCTAAAAAATCGAAAGTGCCGACCGTGCCCGGGTCCGAGGGCGCGGTGGAAGATGAAAAGACCGCCATGAAAATCGCCGGCGAGATCGGCTATCCGGTCATCATCAAAGCCGCCGCCGGTGGAGGCGGGCGCGGAATGCGCGTCGCTCACAATCAGGTGTCGCTGCGTGCCGGTCTCAAAGCCGCCCAGGCCGAGGCGGAAAATGCCTTCAAGGATTCCACGGTTTACATTGAAAAATACGTCGAGTTCGGCCGCCACGTCGAGGTGCAGGTGCTGGCCGATCATCACGGCAACGCCATTCACTTGTGGGAGCGCGATTGCTCCATGCAGCGGCGTCACCAAAAACTCGTCGAAGAATCGCCCAGCCCCGCGCTAAAGCAAAGTGTTCGTGAAGAACTGTGCGCCTCGGCCGTTCGCCTGATCAAGGCCGCCGGCTACGCCAATGCGGGGACCGTCGAATTTCTGGTCGATCGAGAGCAGAATTATTACCTGCTAGAAGTGAATGCCCGCATCCAGGTGGAGCATCCGGTCACCGAGGAAGTCACCGGCATCGATTTGATCAAGGAGCAAATCCGCATCGCCGTCGGCGAGCCGCTCAGCATCAAGCAAAAGGAAGTCACGCAGACCGGCCACGCCATCGAGTGCCGCATCAACGCCGAGGACCCGGAGCGCAATTTCGCCCCCTCGCCCGGCCTGATCACCGAAATGCGTCCCCCCGGCGGTCCCGGGGTACGGATCGACAGCCATGCCTACGCCGGCTATCGCATTCCCCCCAATTACGACAGCATGATCGGCAAGCTGATCGTCCACCGCCCGACGCGCGCTCAGGCCATTGCTGTCATGCGAAGAGCACTCTCCGAATTCCACATCGCCCCGATCAAGACGACCATTCCCCTGCATCTTCGCATCATGGATGAACAGCATTTCCAAAGCGGCGACGTCGATACCGGATTTATTGAGCGGGTCATGTTGGGGAAATAGACCCGCGGCGTCGACGAGCGCATAACACGATACTTCCCAAGGCGAAAAACCCGAGCGTCGTTGGCTCAGGAGCCGGCGTGTAATAAGTCACATCGCTCGGCACGGTCACGGTGCTGCCGGGCAAGTCATCGGTGGAAACCACGCCGTAATAATCCGGTCCAACGATGTACGGATACGTCGGATCGCCGGCTGAGTCGGTGGAGACGAAGTAGGCGTACGTGCCGTCCGGATACTGCGGCGTGTCGATGAAGCGGCCGTTGTATTGATCCAGCGTGCCCGAACCGGCGACGTACTGATAATCTTCAACGAAATATCCCAAGGGGTACGTCGAGCTGACGGCCGGACCATCGTCCGCCGTGGGCAGAACCGTGCCGTCGGGTAAAGTCGTGCGGGTCGTGATATTCCGCAGTTGGTAGCTGGATGTCATCCGCTCGATCCCGCCGGTGCCGTCGGAATTGACGGAGGCGTACTCGCCATAAATCGGATAGCCGTCGATGGCGTAACCAATTAACGGACCGAACGAACTGCTGGTCTGCCCGAGCTCTGAGAGGAGGCTCGTCGGCGCTTCGTGATAGTGATACACGCCCTGCTGCTGCGGATGGCCGCCGGAGCTATCGAAAGTGCTGCCCTCGGCGTCGACGGCGTTGGGATGCCAGTAACCTTTATTGTTGTAGGAAGTACCGTCTTCGGCATTAAAAACCGCGACGCCATTGACCAGCACGCCGATCGCGCCCAAACCCGTGGCGGTTTTTGTGGCCGTTTGCGGAGTCGGATCACGATTGATGTCAAACGTTGCGCTCTGATTCTTGGCAACATTCGGATCGGATCCCCATGGCCCGATGTTGTAATCCGGCAAGCCCGTCGCTTCCACATACACATCGGTGCTGGTGTAAGCCACTTTTTGCACATTCGCCTGGATAGTGTCGATCTCCGCGTTGATCGTGGCATTGCTGCTTTTGGCTGTGGCCCCAGTGGTGTTAATCATCCAATTGATGATGCTCGGATCGGTGACGGTGTCCGAGGGAGTAGCCACGGTGTACGATGATGTGCCACTGATCGCCGCGGTGATGGCCACATCGTCCATCGCATCCTGCTGCTGCATGGTGCTGACGGCCGACCAAGCGGCATCCGACACGGATGCGTTATTCAAGGCCATCGTCGGCCATACGCCGATCGGCTCCGGCAAACCCATCATCCAATGGTAATAGCAAGCTTGGGCGCGAAATGCCCAGAATGCTGACCCGACGATCATCAGCATCCCAATCCGGCATGCTCCCAATGTGCACCGCATGGTTCCTCCTCAGCTAAGGACCCCGCTAAGGACATAGTTGCGGTTGCAGTGATTTTCCGCCGATTCGCTATTTTTTATTTTCGCCGGATTGCACGGTCAGGCCAAAGGGAACAAACTGCTGCTGGCCGCCGATTTGTACCTGGCAATATAGGCGGTAAAAGCCCGGCGTTGGTGCGTAAAACTTGAAAGCAAAGGCGGGGCCGGCGCGATCATCGAGACCGGTCGGTGTTCGGCTGTACGGATGAATATGCAGGACCGTTTTGCCATCCTCATTGAAGGCGACGAGATGCGCAAAAGCCCCCATCACCGGCTCCAACCCTACAAATGCTTTTCCCTCGGCATCACTCACTGACACCGTGCCGACGACCACTTGATTTACAACCATCTGCTTGCCCTGCGTGTCAAATTTCAATTCATATCGCCGGCCATTTAATTCGCCGCTCAGGCGCGTTGCTCGATCGGTGATCGGCAATGCCAGCGATTCCGATGGAATATCAGCGATCACATATTCCTGAATACCCGTCGCCGCCGGAACGACATCAGCCCAAATACGGTACGGCCCGGGCTTGGTCGGCGTGAAAGTAAAAACATACTGGCCGGGAATCGCCGTCGGCTGGGGATGCTCGTGATGGTAATCCGAGAGGCTGCCGTCATTGATCAACATATGAATCTTTTTGGTATGCGTCTCGATCAGATCATCAAGCCGAATGGGTGAACCATCGGGCTTGGTCAACTGGATTAGAACCGTCGCCGCTTGCCCCGCCCTCAGCGGCGCGGATTGCACGGTCATTTTCAATGTCGATTCGCCAGGTTTTTGATAAACGCCGCTGGCTGGCAGACGCCGCCGGACCAGAGACATGCCGCAGATCGAGCACTTTTCATCCGCATTCAAATGCCGATCCAGCGGATGCATGGGGCAGATGTAAACTTCCGCATGGACCGTGGTTGCCAGATAAGATTTCTCCAATTCCTTCAAGCGCGCACACCATGCGGCCCACGCCGGCTGTGTTTGAGTTCGCGCATCCATCGCCGCCCGACTCAATTGCAGCAGCTTCGCTTCATCCACGATCAATTGGCCGGCGCGATCACGAATGGCCTTCCCCGTTTCATCATTCGTCGCATCGGCCTGTAGCACCCGCAACGCTCCGCTGATGTTCGCAAGCTGAGCGGCCACGTCGCGCATCAAATTGGCTGCCAAAAGATCGTCGATATTGGTCCTGGATTGCTCGATCACATTCCACGCCTCGGGAATTGACTGAGGCGTCGGCAACTCAACGGGAACATCGTGCGCCCCGCAACGCGGTGCAAGGGCGCTGGTGATGCTGGCAACAATCGCCCCTGTCAAAAACCAGCCTCGCATGCGACCCACTATATCATCTTATTTCACAGCCGTTTCTCTCGCCGCCGACCTGGGCCTAAACTCCAACTCTGTATTCAGCGACAGTGACCCCGAACCGCCCGTCTTGATGTGGTGTAAAGGCGGCGATCGTTCCTGCTGAAGAATCAGCGAGCTTGAAAGTTGCGCCTGTCGAGTCTTCGTCGATTTTGTCAAAGGCACGGTCCTTGCCGTCAACATCGAGCCGAACAAATCGGCGACAGTCGGCGATCTTTTCCGCAAAATCGTAAACAACCGCATCGCCGAGAATCAATTGCGGCCGCTGCCATTGGGCCCATTTCCAGGACGGTACGGTGCGGTCCTGAGCGCGGGAATATGAATCGGTGATAAATCTAATCCGCAGCGACCCACTTTCCCGTGGCAATGGAATCTCGCAGGATTGCCAACCTTGGTCGCGGCGGTGCACGGTCTTGCGGAATACGGTTTGCCAATCGCCGCCATGAGTGCGTATCTGAATCGTGAAGACGACGCCGAGCGGATAAAAATCTTCCTCACCCGTGCAGCCGATTTTCACCCGCAGGCAATAGCCCATTGAGGTTGATGGTGGAATGATGTCGACCTGCTTTTCCCATGGAATGAACAACCCCGGTGGCTGCGGCGTGTGGTGCGGCTGCAAAGCGTATTGATCGCGCTGCTGCTGCAGGGTTTCGGTAACCTTGGCACACAACCCATCAGTCGCATCATAATCATCGTCGTAATTCAGTTGATATATCCGCTGATTCAAGGCGGCAAATCGAATGGCATCGTCGAATTGCTGCAAAGCGGGCGCGCCTTCGGCGATCAGCCGCTGCGCCAATCGATGCGCCAGCGCCGCATTGCACATTTCCTGCGAGCGGCGGGCCGAAACCCATAGCAATCGAAGCCGCTCGGTTTTGAAAAGTTTGTCCTTGGCGGCGTCGTAACCATTCCATTGGAACCGGTCCTGATCGTAAGCAGATTGATAAAGCTCCGGATCTTTGCCGGTGAATAACCGGTACGCCCGGCGGGCGATTAACTCGGCGCGATCGGCCAGCACACCGAGCAACTGGTAATCCCGGTGCAGCGCTTTTCCCGTCGCTGGATATTGCGAGCCATACACACCCTCGAGCACCATGGCATCGTTCACACAAGAGCCTTCGTCCATGGCCTGCGCGACCAGCGTTCCAACTTCGTGGCCGTAGTACAACTGGTATGAGTGATAGAGGATGCCAACTTGATCGGTATTGCTGACGCCGAGGATGCCGCGATTTCGCCAAAGATGTTGGGCGGCCAGATAAGCGAATACCTCGGTGTTGGTCCATTCAAAGATATACCCCATGGACCCGAACCCGCCGGCCTGCACGATGTGCTTCTGGCAGTCGCGCTCGTAAGCCAGGTCGGCTCCGAAAGGACCGGTGTACCAGTCGTTATTGACGCTGGCGATGCGGCGCATGGCGCAAGTGCATGATCCGCCGCGGCCACCCAGGCTGGCGATGCGATCACCGCCGAACATATCGACGTACGCTTTTTCATTGTTCTCGACGATGACAAATGGAACCTTGCGACCATGCTTTTCATCAACCATCGCAAGCCACTGATCACGTTCCTGGGGCGTTTTGCTTTCATTGACGATGCGGGCCAGCAGCACATGCGAGATCAGATAAATCTCCGGCTCGCGGCCCAGCCGCCGGGCATGTTTCTGAATCAGCCGATCGAAAGTGCGAAACAGCCAGGTGTAATATTCGATATGCACACCCAGCGGCGGGTTGTTCTGATCCGTATCTTTGACAGATTTGAAACCATATTTACCCGCCCACGGCTGCCAGAAGGTTTTCCAGCATTCCTCGTTCTGATTCGGCACATGATTCGCCTCAGGATCTTCAAACACAAACCCATTAAATCCCAGCTGAAGAATCCGGCCGATGAACGCATCCCAATATTCCTCCACCCCCGGCGCAAACGGCAGCAATTCCGCCGCCCCACCGCTGTATATCTTCGCATCATTCGCAAATGCTCGGCCGTTGAACGAATTCTTTCCGATATACGCATAGACCTTCACGCCCCGCTCATTGGCATAGCGAATCACCTGCGGATAAAACTCGCGCTGAATATTGCGGTGAACAAAGCGATGCTTCTCCCTGCGATTGGTCGCGGGATTAAACCAATCCGATTCGACATTCAGCGTTTCCTTTTCGTACCCCGGCAAAGCAAAGGGCCAATACCCGTACATGCAGACCGCCCAGCTATTACATTTGTGCAGCAGCGACCAATCCGCCAGCCACTTCCATTCGCCTTCCGACCAATTACAGATGTCGTATCCCTCCAGCCGATTCCAGCCTGAATACCACGCCAACGTCGGAGCCAAGCATCGCCAGCGCATGTCCGGCCAATCACGGATCGTAAGGCATGGAATCGAATCGCGATTTTCCACCCACGCCTGACGAATCAGTTGATTGATGGTTTGCACGCCGTAAAGCATTCCCCATTGCCCCTTACCAACAACTGTGATGCCGCCGCGCGTGATCCGGAGCACGCTGGCTTCGGCACTGGTTTGGGAGGCGTTTAAGAATTCATTTTCATCCTGATTCAGCCACGCGGGGTCGTAACCCTCTTCAACCAAACCCAGTCGAACACGCAGCGTTCGTGACAAGCCAGCGGGTAGATAGCTGTTGAGCGAAGCGATGGCCGTGCGCAGCGTTTGAGAATCCGGCGATGTGAACTGATATGCCGGCTTTCCAATCCGCAGCGATCCCTGGCCGACGGTGATCTCCTGCGGATACGGCAGAATCTTCAGCGTCGCCGCCGGCGAATTCGGCTGAAGCGATGCCGATGTGGTATCGGATGAATGACTGGCGCAACCGCCGCCGAGCAATCCAATGCCGGCGACCGTCGTGACACCAAGAAATTCGCGTCGATTCATCCGGCCTGCCGTGAGCTTGTCGAACGGTCCGCCCTGAGCCAAATGGATGGACCAAACGAAGATATGGGCCCGTCCACATTCACCCGTACGGGTGCCTGTGCTTAGCGTTGAATAAAAAAACGGCGCCGAAGCGCCGTTGTGAAGATGAACGAATTTCGACGCGCAATCGGGAGACTATTCCGCTGCGATCGACTCTTGGCGTCTTGCCCAACCATACCACCCGAAGATGGCCGCGAGACTCAGGAGGCCCATGGCAAACCCTGTGGGCAATGGAGTGGGTGAGCCGGAGCCTGAACCTGACGAGGGGCCGACGAGGTCGATGGTCACATAACCGTCGCCGCTGTTTGCACCGCCGACCAACGACGTATTGGTAATCGAAGCATCAAGATACGATCCGCCGCCGCCGCCATCGTCCGAGATTTCACCGCTGCCGCCACCGCCGCCTGAGTAGCCGCCGCCGCCGCCGCCACCCTGATAGCCACCGCCACCACCACCGCCGAAACCGCCATCAGGCGGAGGGGAACCGGAAGGTGCGCCGGAGCCACCCGCAAAATCTGGTGGGCCGTCGCCGCCGCCGCCGGTCAAGCCGCCATATCCGCCCGCGGTACCGCCCCCATTCCCGAGCCAGCCACCGCCACCGCCACCGTCGTAAACACCATAGGTTCCCCCGCCGCCGCCGGAGCCGCTGGTACCGCCGACACCGCCCGTTCCATCGCCGATGTCGCCCCCGTTTCCGCCGCTGGTGCCCGTTTGGCCGCCGCCTCCATTGTCAGAAGAACCAAAGCCAGCACCGCCGCCGCCGCCCGCTACGAACAAGGGGTTAGCCGCGCTCGCCTCAAACACGAAGCTTCCGCCGCCACCGCCGCCACCATAGGCAAAGGGAATCGCGCCAGTCAGCCCCATGCCGCCAACGACGATGTCCAACTGTGTTCCAGCCGTGAGGGTAATGTCGCCGCTGATCACTGCGCCAAGCCCGCCACCACCCTCGAAGCTCGTGCCGCCTTGCGCCCCGGCCACTGTGATGTCATAGATTCCGGTTGTGCTGATCGTGTACGTATCGATAGTCCCGCTGTAGCTGATGAGATCAGCCTTCGCGTTTGCCACCAAAAGTGCGGACGCACATAGCGCAGCACGGTATACCGATTTGAACGAGACTCGCATTTTCTTCCCTTCTCTTTGAATTGACCTGCATCCTTACAACACAAACCCACTTACTTTCCAGACCCACTGATTCGGTATATTCACTACCCTCTGCAATGTTGTCAACAAGAATGTAAGAATTCTCTCATTGGCGTGCAGCCTTCGGATCGAGCAGACAGGCTACCGCCACATTGCCCATATCCCCATTCAAGACTATCCTTCCCTCTATGCCCAAGAAGGGGAGTTCCGCCAGACCAACCAAGCCGCCGGCCGCCGAGGCGAAAAAAACCGCCGTTGCCGCGCTGCTCGCCCCACCCACCGACAAACCCTCAGCCCTTGTTGACACCCGCGTCATTTACTGCGGCGATTGTCTGGAACAACTCCAAACCATTCCCGACGCCTGTGTTGACCTGATCTACATCGGTCCCCCTTTCAATTCCAACCGCAACTACGAAGTCTTCTGGGGCGAAACCAAGGAAAAGCGGGCCTTCGAGGACCGCCACGCCAGCACCCAGGCCTACATCGACTACATGCGTCCCCGCTGCGTCCAGTTCGCCCGCGTCCTCAAGAAAACCGGCAGCTTCTATTACTATTGCAATCGACACGCGTTATTCTCGGTTGCCGCCTCAAGAGGAAAACTCGACTATGGCACAAGAACTGACGTGGCGTAAGGCGATCGACACCGTACTGGCATCCTCGCCAACCGCGCTACATTACGATGAGATCACCAAGCGAATCGCAGCGCAATCGTTACGAACGTCTCTTGGTGCCACGCCGGCGTCAACCGTCAATGCCACCATCAGCAACTTAATCAAACACGATGGCGATAATGCCCCCTACATTCGTGTTGCCAAGGGAACATATGCACTTCGGTCAGAACATATGCACTTCGGTCAAATGTGCCCGGCATAAAGATTGTGCCAGCTAAGCTTACCCCCGACGTCTCCGAATCTGAGGAGATTGAAGAACAGTACGAGATTGTCACATCGTTCGGCATGTTCTGGCGGCGGAATGCTGTCGAGTGGGTCGCGACGCCAAAACTATTGGGCATGCAGGAGATTGGCGCTACTCCCGTCGATTTCTTCAAGCAGCTTGGGATTTATCTGCTGTATGACGGACGTGAGGTCATTTACGTTGGCCGATCTACGGATCGGCCTTTGGGCAAGCGTCTCTTTGAACACACGTTAGATCGGATGTCTACCCGTTGGGACCGATTCTCGTGGTTTGGGCTACTGCCAGTTTCGGACACGGGCCAGCTTGGAACGCTTCCTAACGATTACAAAGCGGCTACGATTATCCCTGCGCTCGAGGCGATCCTCGTTGAGGCCCTCGAGCCTCGCCAGAACCGCAAGAGAGGTGACGACCTTGCGGCTGTCGAATACTTTCAACGCGCCGACCCAGAGATCGAAAAGAAACGAATTAAGGAAACTCTGGACGCCGCGCTGAATAAGCTGTGACGCCCGCCAACGCGGCTTCTACGTTTCCTTCGCCTTCTCCAACGACGCTGTGCAGGAATGCAGCGCATTTCACAATCGCAGCGGTAGAATCAAACTCCTGCCCGTCCAGGAAATCTTGGACGAAGAGCATGTGCAGATGATGTAGCATTAGCTCGCGTTGCAAACCAGGACTCATTTGAAGAAAGGTAATGCTTTGGACACACAGCACGCGGACCTTTCTTACGCGCCCGCTTTTAATCGCCCATGGTACAGGCAGCGTTTTTATCAACGCTGGATGGTCGGCACCGTGGCGGTATTGCTGCTTATCTGGGTTGTGAGGCAGTTTGCGATTCCGATCTGGCAGAGATTCAAATATTACCAGCTTCAGCAGCGCGTGGCGTCCTACTCCAATCCGCCGAGTCCGATGCTACTTCATTTTAGTGCGACCCAGCCATATGCACATGTCCCAGGTCCGGTCGATCAGTTCTATGCCAGCTTTTGGAATGAGCGGCCTAGAGTGCAGCTCGGCCGATTGGCGATACCAGCGCCGGCTGGGCCGGCTACGCCGGTTTTCTGCGGTGTCCTGAAAACAGCGAGCGGCCAGCGAAGGATTGTTCAGGTTTATGCAATGCCAGGCCAGATAAAATGGTCGCGGATGTCCATAGAACTTGGGGCTGTGTCGTGTGAGTTACAAGCGCCCAACTGGGTGCTTTCCGGGAGGCGGCGCAAGGGAGGAGAGGACCTTAACATGGCTAGTGTCCTAGTTGCGCTCAATCCGCCATTTGATGTCATCGTCTCCGGCGGTGGGACCAAGGCGAGCGATCCATCCGAGGCCGATATCGGCATGGTTGTGAACGGAAGATCGAAGGTATTCGAGTTGCATCTGGTCGACTGGGCGGCGAGCCCACGTCCGGGCGGAGTTGCCTTCGCCATAGATTTTGACCGGGCTTGGGCGACGCACTCGGAACGCAGCTGGATGTCGGCAGCGATGGAGGAGCAGCATCCCACAGGAAAATAAGCACGTCTTATGGTGGTCCGCCAAGGCGTGCCCCCACATAGTTTCGACCTTCGCATAATTGGTTTTGCCCCTCCCGCGAATGGTTTTGCCCATAGTGCACACGGTTTCGGCCGTGCCATAAATGTTTTCGAGCCGCACGCATGGGGTTTAGCGCTTGATTCAAATCATTTTGAGCCTGCCGCATTTATTTCAGACTCTGAAATCACTCTTTTAGATCTTCCCGAGCATGGTTTAGATGCAAAAGAGAATGGTTTAAGGTCTCGCGTGATGAATTTGGGCTTTGAATCGTATGTTTTAAGCCTTTGCGCGCATGGTTCACGCGCTGAGGAGCATGATTTAGGCCTTCGCGTGATTGGTTTCAGCTCTAATTCAAATGATTCAGGTTCTGAAACAAATGGTTTAGCCTTTGGGGCAACTGTTTTTGGCCGTCAGACATACGTTTTTCGCCCTGCCGTGTAACGTTCAGGGTCTTTCGCGCATGTTTTACGCCCTGGCTCCCTCGGCTCGGCAGCCGAGCTGCGAGGCAGGGTATGCGAGCGCGGGGTTTGGCGATCGGGCCTCGAGGCTCGGTCGATCCGCATAAGAGGCATTTCTGGCGACCGAGAAAAATGAGGGTTTCGCACCCATTTCTGGCGATCGGGCGCGGGGGATCGGGCACAGATCGGCGGGATGGGTGAGCGGCGTCGGGGCTGCGGAGGATCGGATCGAAGCTGAGCGGTCGGGCGCGGAGGCTCTTCGGCTGCGCCTCGCGGCTCGAATGGGGTATCGGACCTGTTGATGAAGGCAATCCTTGATATTGGCCGATGGTTGAGGGTGAAGGGCGAGGGCATGTCTGGGTTGGCGGTTTGGTGGCGTGAAACAATTCCGATAACTCGGACGGTCCGCATAGCGTATCATCCGTTGCGCGAGTCGACGATTCACAAACGAGCTTGCTGCTTAAATAAGGCGACATACGGCCATGAAAACTTTTTTATCTCTGTTGCTCACTCTTGCCGTTGTTTCTCAGGCAAACGCGCAGAACGTCAAACGTGACATCCCGTACGCTGACCCGGCCGATCCGCGGCAGGTTTTGGATATCTATGCACCGACCAACGCTCACTACCTGCCAGTTGTTTTTTGGATTCACGGAGGCGGCTGGGAAACGGGTGACAAGTCCGAGGTGAAGGCCAAGCCACAGGCATTTATGGATAAGGGGTTCGTGTTTGTTTCCATCAACTATCGCCTGCTGCCGAGCGTTGATATGGCCACGCTGATCGGCGATGTGGCCAAGGCGTTTGGATGGGTTCACGATCACATTGCTGAATATGGGGGTGATCCCCAGCGTGTGCTCGTCGCCGGTCATTCGGCGGGGGCGCAGCTGGCCGCATTGATCTGCACCGATGAGCGCTACCTCAAAGCCCAGGGGATTTCATTTGATGTGCTCATCGGATGCGTGCCCGTTGACGGCGACACCTACGACATACCCGCAATCATCGAGACGGAGGATACACGATGGCGGGTGCACCATCTGCCGCCGCTCAAGTTCGGCCACCGGGAAAAGTTCGGCAACGATCCGGAGAAGTTCCGCGATTTTTCAGCGGTCTACCACGTGGAGAAAGGCAAAGGCATTCCGCCATTCCTGATTCTTTACTCCACCGGCAGTCCCGACACCACCGCCCAGGCGCTTCGACTTGGCGATGTGCTGAAAGACGCCGATATACCCGCCACACTTTTTGGTGCAGCGAATACCACGCATAATAAGCTCAACGAGAATCTCAGCCTCCCCGACGATCCCGCGACCAAGGCGCTTTTCGAATTCGTCGCGTCCGCCGTCAAGAAGTGATTGGGTCTGGCCTGAGCAGTAGAGCAGGTGAGCAGTAGACTGCAGTGGAGCGACGGATTCTTTCTACTGCTCTACTGATCTACCGCTTCACGACTCGACTGAGCTCGTCGAAGTCTGCTCTGTTTTTACAAGGCAAAAACGGTGTGGGATAGACGAAGTGTGCTGATACAGAAAACCGCTCGCGCGGGCACGCGCGGAAGGGTGTGGATACCTGTCCCTTCGCGCCGATTCCATTTCGCGCTACAGTGCCAGCATGAATACCACCGAACCACGCAAACTCTTTCTATATGCCCGTAAGTCCACGGATGATTTGTCGCGTCAAGTGCGGAGCATCGGAGATCAATTGGCCGAGCTTCACGAGCTTGCCCGTCGTGAAAATATTGCCATCGTCGAAGAATTCATTGAGCGGCAGACCGCCAAGAAACCAGGGCGACCGATTTTCAACGAGATGCTTGAACGGTTGGAACGCGGCCAAGCCGACGGCGTTCTAGCGTGGCATCCAGATCGCCTTTCCCGCAACAGCGTGGATGCCGGAAAAATTATCTGGCTCATCGACACAGGCGTCATCAAGACGCTCCGGTTCCCGACGTACTGGTTTGAGCCGAGCGCTCATGGAAAGTTTTCGCTGTCGCTCATGCTCTCGCAATCGAAATATTACATCGACAACCTTTCCGAAAATATTCGTCGTGGCCAGCGGCAGAAAGTGAAAAACGGAATCTGGCCGATGAGTGCCCCCGTGGGATACCTCAATGATCGGCTTGCAAAGACGATTTATCCTGATCCGGTTCGTGCGCCACTAATTCGCAAAGTGTTCGAGCTATATGCCTCCGGCGGTTACACCCTCGACCGGCTCACGAAGGTCGTCAACGATCTTGGAATGCTTAGCCGAAATGGCGAGCCGCTGTTCCGCACCAAATACCGCCACATTCTGCGAAACCCCCTCTACTGCGGCATCATCCGATACAGCGGCGAAGAATATGAAGGCAAGCACGAGGCAATTGTTTCTAAAGAATTATTCGACACAGTTGCCAAGGTGATGGCCAGGAAATCGAAGCCCAAGACGCCGACGCTCAAACCGTATCTCTACCGAGGCATGTTCCGCTGCGGCGAATGCGACTGCTTCATCACGACTGAGACACAGAAGGGACACAATTATTTGCGATGCACCAAGCGGGTGAAACGGGATTGCTCCCAACCGTTTGTTCGGGAACAACGGGTTAAGGAGCAAATAAATAATCTGTTTCGGGATATTGTCCTTCCGGCACCCGAAGCAGATTCGATGATCGCAGCCCTTGAAGTCGAACGAGATGGCGATGCCAAATCTCGACATGATTGCTTGATCGCCTTGCAGACCAAAGCCCATGCCCTTGATGCCCAGCTATCTCGCCTTACCGACGCCTATTTGGCCGAGACCCTATCGCTCGACGAGTTCCGAGACACCAAGAGCAACCTAATCCATCAACGACTGGAACTTAAAGAGAAGATTGCCACTTTGGAGGCCAATCGCGGCAACTGGTTCGAACCCGCCATCCGGTTCGTAAAGGCCGCACAATCAACGGCTTTTCTGGCAGAAACGGGAACCGAAGAAGAAAAACGAGATTTTCTCAAAAAGATCGGTTCGAACCTCACGATTTCAAATCGTGAGCTTTCAGTCGAACCCAGGGGAGCGTGGAAACTCGTTGTAGCACAAGGTGTTCTTGCCCAACACAACGCCGCGCCAGGATTACCGGGCGCGGCTTCGGCATGGTGAAAACCACCATGCACACAACAAGCGGAGAGATAGGGATTCGAACCCTAGATACGGGTTTGACCCCGTATAACGGTTTAGCAAACCGTCGCCTTCAGCCACTCGGCCATCTCTCCAGGGGCGGGTAATCGCCGGGGGAATTATGACCGAATTCGCCCGACAGTGGCAAGCCTCTGGTTCGGCAATTCTCAACGGAGCGATTTGCTGCAATATGCAATAGTGGATTCATCCTTTGCGGCCCTGCGTCATGTTTCAATATCGAGGCTGATATTCAGCGCCGGTGCGGAATGCGTGAGCGCACCGACGGAAATGCGATCGACGCCGGTGAGGGCGATGGAGCGGACGGTTTCGAGGGTGACGCCGCCGGAGGCTTCGAGGGCGAGTTTGCCTTTTTTGCCGCAGCGATTGCGCAGATCGACGGCCATTTCCATGCGGGGGCAGTCCATGTTGTCCAGCAGCACGGCGTCGATGCCGTCAACTTTCAGGACCTCCCGCAGTTGTTCCAGGTTGTCCACTTCGACTTCGATAAACCGCTGCGGGGCTTCTAAGCGGCTGGTGTTGATGATCGGCTGAAGCTGGGCGGCTAAATCACGCAGGGGATGGCCTGCCAGGTGATTGTCTTTGACGAGCAAGCCATCGAACAAACCTATGCGATGATTGTGCCCGCCACCGGCGACCACGGCGTATTTATCGAGCAGCCGAAAACCGGGGATGGTTTTTCGGGTGTCGTAAATTTTTGCATCAGTGCCATGAACACGGCGGACGAATTTGTGCGTCATCGTCGCCACGCCGCTCATGCGCTGCAGGAAATTCAGGATCACTCGCTCGGCGTACAGCAGCGAACGCATCGGCCCGCGGAGTCGCAATAGCGGGGTTTCACGGGCGTCGCTGAATCGGCCTTCGATAATTTCCAAATGGAAACCGGGAATCTGTTCGACCCGAAGCCGCTCGTCGTAAGCCCGGCAAATCATTTCGACAATCGGCAGGCCGCAGACGATGCCGACTTCCTTTTGCATCAGCGTGCCGACGCCGATTTGATTTTCGGGAATTAGCAGGCGGCTGGTGACATCGTCATCATGCAAATCCTCCTGGCGGGCGAGGGTGATCAGGTCACGGAGATTTTCAAAAGAAGGAAATGGGTGCATCGGTATCAACCTCTGCACCCATTGTAACCCGTCGCTCCGATTTTCGCAGGCGATTATGGCGTCGGCGGCGACGGCAATTTGTCTGCCGTTACGTCGGCAACGTGCAGATCGCCGTAAATGGCCTTGTAGGTTTTCGAATCCTCGGGCTGATACCAGAGGATGATCTTGTCGGCATCGCCCCATTTGGCATTTTCGGGCAGATAGTCATACGTTTTTCCCTTTTGGTATTGAGCGAGCAGGCCGAAGGTCGCTCCGATGTTTGGCGCAATCTTGGTGAGCTCGGCGGAAAGAGTGGCCGGTTTCGTGGTACCCATCATTTTCTTGAAAATGCCGGCCCAATCAGTCAGATTCGGAGGAAATTCTCCGGCATTGTGTTCCGCATACACTTTCAGGAGCGGGACCACGTTGTCGGCTAGATCGCCCTTGATCGTAAAACTCTGTTTCTGGAGCGTATATCCGGCCGGTGGCTCCATGGTGAATTGCGATGGGTCCAAGTGGGCGTCGAAATCAAAATTGCTAAAGGTCAAATTGGACAGCCCCATGAAATATTTGAATTCGACTTTCAATGGCATGCCGGTCTTGGCATCCGCGAAAACGAAGGCGTCAATTCCATGAACTGTTGCCCGAAACTCTTTGGCTTTCACGCCATCTACCATTTGCTCGCCGATCGGCTCGCCTTGCGCTTCGCCGAGTTTCTTAAACTGCGCCACCATATCCTGCTGACCGCCGGCGGGTGTGGAGCCGGCCGGACCTGAGCCGGAGAAATCCGTGAGCGTGGCCGTTTTGGAGTTTGGCTGGAGCATGAGCATATGGTGGGCCGGGATGTCCATAATCATGGTCGCCTCTCCGGGCATCTCGATACGCATACGGCCCGTATCCATGCACAGGTAGTGCATCTTTATTTCCTTCGGACTATTCACCGTTTGCGCCGTTGCATCGAACACCATGGATTTGGCGGCCCGAATCTGCGCCGCCACCTGAGCATAAGTCACGGAAGGGCCTAGAAGGCTGAAGACAAAATAAATGGTTAAACCAGTGATGGTCAGCCCGATGGCTGCCGCGATTTTCTGTGTCAATGTCATAGCGATCACCCGATTCCAAATTCGTGGAGAATGTTTGGCCTCGGCCTTACGCAAGGCCGCGAGGGTGTCGGCAACAGTCCGTGGCGCAAGATTGGACGCGGATGCTTCGTTCTTCACAGCCGCGATAGCTTGCTCGAGCAGATCATCGTGCTTGGCTTCGTGATCATCGGAATTCATGATGACACCTCGTTCATGCAAGCCAGGAGCTGCCGCAGTTGGCTGCGCGCCCGGTGGACCGTTACGCCGACGGAGTCAAGGGAAATGCCGAGATGTTCGGCGGTTTCCGCATAACTCCAGCCGTCCAGGCACGTCAGGCAGAAAACCTCGGCTTGCCGCGGAGAAATTTTCACCAGGGCTGCGCGCAGCCGCTGTGAAAGTTCCGCCGCTTGGGCCATCTGCGGAGGCGATGCATTTGAATTGGCCAATTGGTTCCAGTCGGTGGCTTGCTCCCGCCGCTCGTGGCGACTGCGTTGGCGAAGCCGATCGATCGACCTGGCCGTCGCCAGGCGGATGAGCAGCGCTCGCCAATTCGTCACCGTCTGCCGGCGAGAGAAATTCACCGCATCCAGAAAGGCTTCCTGGAAGCATTCATCGGCATCGGAATCGTTACCCAGAATGCGGCGGGAACACCGCCACACCGCTGGGCCTTCCGATTGCATCACCAAGTCCCAATTGATCATGCGATCACTCAAATTTCCCGCTGACGTGCTTGGTCAGCGAGAGATAAGTCGATGGGGCGGGAATTATCTTACAGCGAATCTCGAAATGGCAGTGCATTGGCCGTCGCGCTGGACCGCCGTGCCCTTCAAGGGGAGAATCCTTAGACTGGCTTATGGACTTCACTGGATTTACTCTTTACCCGTCGGCAGCCCGCACTAAGATCACCACCGCTGCTGAACAGCGCGAAGTTGGCGAGATACTTGAGCACGACCGGCTCATCGAGCATCTGCCACGGCACAAGATGCTGCGAATCGAGCTCGAAAATGAGGTGGTTTCCGGCACATCCTTGGTGAAGGCACACGGATCGTGGAAAGAGACTTATTTCCAGACCATCCAAACCCCTCCGGGCCTCCCCCGACAGCCCTTTGATGCGGTTTGCCCAGCCGGGATTGTTAAAGTTGCGGTGGCGTGCATCGACCGGCATACACCGGGAATGGGATCGCACTTCGGCTTCAAAGGATATTATTTGAGCGTCCTGGTATCGCTGCTCGAGCAACGCATCTGGGACGCGCGCGGGCAGCCGGCGACCTAAACGCTACTTGGCAGCGCGGCCACTGTGGCGGCCTTTGTGTTTGGGTTGCCAGATTTTGCGGTCGTGGGATTCACCGTCGCTGCGCGACAGGCCCCCGGTGCTTTGTATGTCGGGAGCACCTTTGAGTTCATTGATCTTGTCCCGAAGCTGAGCTGCTCGTTCAAATTCGAGATTGCGGGCGGCTTCGAGCATTTCCTCTTCCAGCAGTTTGACGATTTCCGTCGTTTCAAATTGATCTTCGGTGGCATGGATCGCCTGCTGTGCGGTGCGGCGAGCTTTTACTTCCGATTCGATGCCGCTGCGGATCGCTTTTTGAATCGTCTGCGGCGTAATGCCGTGCTCCTGGTTGTATTTCTGCTGCAACAAGCGGCGCCGGGAGGTTTCTTCGATCGCCTTGCTCATAGCCGGGGTAATCGTGTCGGCATACAAAATCACTTTGGCATTCACGTTTCGGGCAGCGCGGCCGATCATTTGGATCATCGATGTTTCACTGCGCAGGAAACCGGCTTTGTCAGCGTCGAGAATGGCCACCAGCGACACTTCGGGCAAATCCAATCCTTCACGCAGCAGATTCACGCCGACCAGCACATCAAAATCACCTTGCCGCAGATCGCGCAGGATTTCGACGCGCTCGATGGTTTGAATTTCGCTGTGCAGATAGCGGCCCTTGAAGCCGGCTTCCTGAATGTACGCCGACAAATCCTCGGCCAGCCGCTTGGTCAATGTCGTCACCAGCACGCGCTCGCCGGCTTTGGAACGCTCCTTGATCTGCGCGAGCAGGTGCGGCACCTGCCCCTGTGCGGGTTGCACGAATATTTCCGGATCGACCAGACCTGTCGGCCGGATCACCTGTTCGACCACTTCGCCGCCGGTGGCCTGCAATTCAAATTTGGAGGGTGTGGCGGAAACGAAAATCACTTGCTTCCACATTTGCTCGAATTCTTCAAATTTCAGCGGGCGGTTATCCAATGCACTCGGCAGCCGAAAACCATGCTCGACCAGTGTTTCCTTTCGCATGCGGTCGCCGTTGTACATGGCGCGAATCTGCGGAATGCTGACGTGCGATTCATCGATGAACAGCAGGAAATCCTTGGGGAAATAATCGATCAGCGTGTAGGGCTTTTCGCCGGGCTGACGGCCATCGAGGTGGCGGCTGTAATTTTCAATGCCCGGGCAGACGCCGACTTCCTGGATCAGTTCTATGTCATATTTGGTCCGGGCCAGCAGCCGCTGCGCTTCGAGCAATTTGCCCTGGCCGCGCAGTTTCATCACCTGAGAATCGAGTTCCTCACGGATCGATTTAATCGCGCCGGCGACCTTGTCCTCCGGCATCACATAATGCACGGCCGGATAAATGAATAACTGCTCTTCAGTTTTCAGCAGCTCGCCAGTCAATGGATTGATGGCGTCGATATTGGTGATTTCATCGCCGAAGAATTCGATGCGATAGGCGAATTCTTCGTAACTCGGATGGAGTTCCACCACATCGCCGCGGACTCGGAAGGTGCCGCGCTTAAAATCGATGTCGTTGCGGGCATATTGCAGATCGATCAGCTTGCGCAACATTTCATCCCGGTCCGTTTCGATTCCCTTGCGGATGGCCAGCACGCTCCGCTTGTAATCGATCGGCGAACCGAGGCCGAAGATGCAGCTCACGGACGCAACCAGCAGCACGTCATTGCGGCTCACCAGATTGCTCGTGGCCGACAGGCGGAGGCGATCCAGATCGTCGTTGCGGCTGGCGTCTTTTTCGATGTAAATGTCACGCTGCGGAATGTACGCTTCGGGTTGATAGTAATCATAATAACTGACGAAATAGCCGACGGCGTTATTGGGAAACAGGTCTTTGAATTCCTCGTAAAGCTGGGCGGCGAGGGTTTTGTTATGGCTGAGGACTAGGGCCGGCTTGCCGCATTGGGCAATCACGTGGGCCATGGAAAATGTTTTGCCGGAGCCGGTGACGCCCATGAGCGTCTGAAATTTGCGCTCGGCCTTGACGCCCTGCACCAATTTCTCGATGGCCTGCGGCTGATCACCCTGCGGCTGAAATGGACTGATGACCTGGAACGCTCCCATATGGGGCAATGATACGCACGGCACCGCGACTTTTCGCTGTTCAACGGGTGGAAGAAGCCGTGGCTGGCTTTGGCGGGAATATCAAATAGGCCCTCAAGGTTTCCAATCTCGCCGGACCAATACCGCGGATGACGGAGAGGCTGTAAACAGAAGTAAAAACGGTTTTGCCGGGGTGATCGCGCTGCGCCTTCTCACGGTATGCGACAATCGTCGCGGCGAGTTTTTCGCCGATGTTGGGAATGGCGGCTATTTGGGCCGCCGTCGCCGTGTTGGGATCAAGCCGATCTTCCAGTTCCGCGGCCCGGTCTCCATGCGACGGCAATGGATCGGGCAGACGAACCGGATTGCGAAGAAATCGCACCGACACATACACCAACAGACCGCAAGCGATCGTCGCTATCACCACACGTTGGGAAGTTGTCCACACAAATGGCCAGTGAGGTGCTTCTCGTTAACTCTTGCGTGCTGCCGTAGGATGAATTTTTTCGCGGAGTTGTTGCAGCCGCTCGAAGACGGGTTTGGGTTGCAGCAGATCATCCATCAAACCACCTGACGGGAGCGACGGCCGCATGTCAGCCAGATTGCCCCATGAAATGCTTTCGACAAACGGTTTGCTGAGGCAAACGCGATAAAATTGATCCATCCATTCGGCCTGCACATTGGCGTCCCAAGGTTTATGCCAGCGGCCGCCCTGACTCGGATCTAGCTGCCCATCGGATTGATCCGACGCATCGGGCCCATTGCGGCCGGGCGAGGTGACCGCCGTCAAAAACACCGGCCGACCCAGCGTGGAAAAGCGATCCAGAATCCCGCTAAGCTGAAACAGATCTCGCATGTAAGAGCCGGACTGCGGAACGCCCATTTCCATTTCCAAACCGTAACCGTCAAAATTAATCCCCGCCTGCGAAATCATTTCGGCGTACAACATCGGTGGCACGCTGCTCTTGGGCCGAGCGTGATATTCGCCGAAGGGATGCGTCACCGTCACCAGCACCCGCGCGTTGGGCACCACATTTTTAATTTGCGATACCAGCAGCCGGGTCAACTCGATGATCTGCTCGAAACTCAGGGTGAAGCCGGTATTGGCATGCAAACCGGCGGCGACATTCCAGACGGCGACCGCCCGGCGATAGCGATGCACCACCTTTTGGACGAATTCGTACGCCAATTCCCTGAGGGTGTCGAAATCATTTTCCCAAACAAAAAGCCAATCCGGGGCGCGATTCAGATCGATAATCGGCCCGGCGATGATCGGCACCCGCTGGGCATACAAACTCTCGACCCATTGGTCCATCGAATCGGTAAGAAACTCCTGCTCCTGCGGCTGCAATTCCTTCCAGTGCATGGGCAGCACGGCGTAATCAAACTGCCCGGCGATTTTGTCCCGGTACGCCTGGTTCTGAATGGATGTATCAACCCGGGTGCCGAAAATGTGCCGGCCAAAGGAGTTGGCCTGGCGGCGGCGATTGATTAGCAGCTCGCTGTGGAACATCGCCAACTGCTCGGACAGGTCCACCGCCATGGCCAGCGCCGAATCCGCCAGGCGGGAGGCGGCCGACGGCTCTTCCAATTTGCCCAGCGCATCGGCAAACAGCGATTGCGCTTCACGGAATTTTTGTGTGTAACGCTCCACCTTGGGAAAATCGAACAGGTTCCAATCTTCCAGCTTCTGCACGATTTTCATGAGCCGAAAGCGGGCCAGCTCGACGTTCAAATTGTACGGTTTTTCGCGCGGCTGCAGCCGGGTGGTTTCCAGCAGGAAACACCCGACGGGGCCCACATCCCAGAGCAGGCACACCCCCGCCGCATGTTGATCATTTCTCTGCAACGTCAGCAATCCGTCACGGAAGACCACCTCGCCGGCCATCGGCACGCTCTCGGGACCCATGACCATCGCCGAGATGGGTTTGAAATCCATCAACTGGGCGCCGTCACGATAGACTTCAAACTTGATCACGGTAGCGCCGCCTGAGCGCCCGGATTCCATCGTCGTTGATTCCGCTAGTACTGGCATAACAATCGGTCCTGACACACCTTGGCCCCATGCATCGGTGGCACACGGATATCGCATCTTAGCAAAGTTAGGTTCCATCACCAATGCAAAGGCAATTGGTTGTTTTTGTGAAACGTATCCCTACCTTTGTAGAAATGCCCGCTGCGCTGTTGCAGAGTAATTTGCCGCTGCCCGTTCGCCGGGGAAAGGTGCGCGATGTGTACGACCTCGGCGATTCGCTGCTGATCGTTGTGACCGATCGCATCAGCGCTTACGACTGCGTGATGCCCAACGGCATTCCCGGCAAAGGAAAAATCCTTACTGCATTGAGCCTTTTCTGGTTCGAGAAATTTGCCGGCAGCTTTGAAAATCATTTGATCGCCACGCAAATAGATCGATATCCGCACGAGTTGTATCCATTCGCCGATGAATTAGTCGGGCGTTCGATGCTGGTGAAAAAAGCCAGCGTCATACCGATTGAATGCGTGGTGCGCGGATATTTGGCCGGGTCTGGATGGGTCGAATATCAGCAAAGCGGTACGGTCTGCGGTGTTCCGCTACCCGTTGGCATGGTGCAGTGTCAGCAGCTTCCCGAGCCAATTTTCACCCCGGCCACCAAAGAGGAGAGCGGGCACGACATCAACATTTCATTCGACAAAACCAAGCAGCGCATCGGCGAAACTTTGGCCGTTGAATTGCGGCAGCGAAGCATCGCCCTGTACACCACGGCGGCTCAGTATGCGGCTGGGCATGGGATCCTCATCGCCGACACGAAATTCGAATTCGGGCTGCTTAGTGATCAGCGGCTGATTCTGATTGATGAAATCCTCACGCCCGATTCCAGCCGTTTTTGGCCCGCCGAGTCATATGAAGCGGGGCATGATCAGCCGAGCTTTGATAAACAATTTGTCCGTAATTATCTAACCAGCCAGCCGTGGAATAAAACGCCGCCTGCTCCCGCCCTGCCAGCGGATGTCGTCGCTGGGACTCGACAGCGATATCTGCAAGCATATGAACGATTAGTCGGCCGGCCGCCCGATGGCGTCCTTTCATTCTAATTGCACCGGCGGCTATTGGATTTGGCACGCGCTGTGCTACCAAGCCCTACTGTGGTCAAGGTGAAGATCACAAGGAGCACCCTATGAAGCAATTGGCATTATTGTTCCTGATCCCGCTTTTCTCGATCGGCTGCCAGGTCGCCGCTTCGGCCAACGATCCAAGCGGCAATGGCACGGCCGTGACTAGCAATCCGGATCGCCCCATCGGTTCGGCATCGGCGTCAGTTACCGCTCCCAATGGCACCGGGGCAGTCGCTGGTACACCAAATTCGACAACGTATCCCAGCTCACAGCCATAAGCCGCTGGCGACAATTCATTTCAAAAATGTCGCTTTTAGTCTTGACCTGCCACATGGATAAGACTAAAAACGCCCCCCGCTGATTATTAGACTATGTCTGTCTCGTAAATCAGCAGTCCATTGAGCTACGGCGGCCGGCCCCTTCCCGAGTGTGGTCACTGCCGAGATCCAAAAGCCTGGCGACTGTCAACGCCCCGGTTTTTTGGCGTGGTTGCTCTCAATAGCCATGTCGTTTTTGCTTTCGGATGAGGCATCCGAAAGCGCTCAATCCGCATCGCTCGCGGCTCATCGCCGCCTGTGCGGGCAATCTCATTTTAATCGCAGTTGCTTGATGCCCGGCTTAGCCGTGGTCGCAGGAATTTTTGACCTGTAAACGGACATGCTGCCGTCTCAGGTTTAATTCCGCGGTGCCGCCGCAGGGGCACGTTGGGTGGCTGGATTCCTTTATCGAATCCGGCATGGAAAAAGGGTAAACCTCATGCGCAAAAATTTGTTTTGTTTCCGCAAGAGCCGCAAACAAAAAGACTGTCAGCCGATTCGCTGCACCGTGGAAGCGTTGGAGTCTCGCCGCCTTTTGACCGCCTGGAGCCCGCAAGATCAGGTCATCGGCCTGGACAAGGAAACCGCCAATTATCCCACCATCAATGGCGCGGGCGAAACCGTCGCGCTCATTGACTACGGCGTCGATTACAACCACTACGCCCTGGGCAACGGATACGGCAACAAAATTATTTACGCCTGGAACTACGAGAATAACACCTGGAACGTGATGCCCAATGACACGGATGACAATGCCCACGGCACGGGAACCGCCGGGGAAGTTGCCGCCGATCCGCATGTCGTCAATGGTTTGCTTTACCAAGGCGTCTCTCCGGACGTGAAGCTTATCGCCTTGGAAGCGCAAGGCACGACCGAGGTGAAAGAAGCGTTCGATTGGATCGTCGCCAATCGCGCCAAATACAACATCGTCGGTGTCAATTACGTCGACCCGACCGGAACTGTCGACGAGGCCACGATCCTTAGCGATTGCCAGTCGCTGCAAAACAGCGGTGTGTTCATCGCCGGCCCCGCGGGCAATTACGGACCGACCACCGCCTATGCGGTGTATGACAACGCTTATTACCAAGTCGGGTCAAGCACGCTATATGGCACGATCAGCACCTTCACGCCGCGCGGCTCGGCCATTTCGTTCGTCGCCCCCGGCGACAATATCGATGTCACCTGGTACGCCAACGGCGTGGCCATGGACTATCCCAGCAGCGGCACCAGTTGGGCCTCGCCACAAATCGTTGGGGCCGCTGCGCTGATTAAGCAGGTCGATCCCAATTTCACCGTCGCCCAGATCGCCTCGATCATCCACGACAGCGCGACATGGATTTACGATAGCTACAGCAACATGAGCTACGCCCAGTTGAATGTGAATGCAGCCGTGGCCCTGGCGTTTCAGCGTGCCGGCTACAGCTACAACGGCGGCGGCTATCAGGGCGGGTCGGGCTCCGGATCAAGTCCCGCCACCACGTCCACGCCCTTCCTCGGCACACCGTTCGCCGTCGGTTCCACCATCAAAGCCGCCGATTACGACGATGGCGGTGAAGGAGTCGCCTATTACGACACCCAGACTTCCGACGTTGGAAATAATCCAGACTATCGCAGCGGCAATGTCGCCATCGGCTGGACCAACACCGAAGGCGGCACCGCCTACGTCGGCTGGACGAGCGCTGGTGAATGGATGAATTACACCATCAATGTTTCCACGACCGGTACGTACAACATTCTCTCCCGCGTTGCTGCCGCCGAATCGGGCGGGGCATTCCACATCGACATCGATGGCCAAAACGTCACCGGCACTATATCCATTCCCAATACTGGCTCCTGGGATACCTACACCACCCTCACCAGCAGCGGTATCAACCTCACCGCTGGCACCCACGTCATGCGCGTGGTGATGGATTCCAATGACTCCGTGGGCTTCACAGGCAACTTTAATTACTTCGAAATTACCCCAAGCAGCTCGAGCTCCAGCGGAGGCGGCGGCACTTACACCCCCGTCACCAACACCGTTCCCAACGGCGCGTTTGGCCTTTATTTCTCCGCCATCTCCGCCAGCGCCATGACCCTGAACTTCGACGACAATGCCGACAACGAATCGCAATACGTCATCGAGCGATCCACCTCGTCCGGCGGCACATACACCGTCGTGGGAACCGTCAACGTCAATCAAGCCACCAGCCAGGGCACCGGCTATCGCCAATGGTCCGACAGTGGCCTGGCGGCTAACACCACCTATTACTACAAGGTCTACGAAGTAAACCAGCACGGCTATTCTTCCGCCGATGCTGGGTCGGCAAAGACAACCTGATTGCCGCACGACATGTTTGGAGTGGAGAGGGATGGGTCCGCGATGGCTGCGGACCCATCTTCGTTTCGTCTTGTGGGCGCGCGGCGAAATACAACTTGCAGAATCTGGGCGAGCAGGGTTAGAATTGCAAACGTTTCCTCACATAACGCCCGGCCAATTAAAAAATTATATGCTTGACTTCGCTGTAGATCGCGTATGATTGCCCCGCCTCGTGGGTGAAACATGCGTTATTTTTTATGCGTAGTCATTGCACTGACGCTTGGTGCGTCAGTGCATGCTCAAACTATCTTCGGAACCAACACCGGCACTTTTGCCGATTGGCTCGGCACCTATGCCATGACGGATGTCCCGCTCCGCGAGTGGGGCACCGTCTCTGATCCGTCCGATCCCAACTCTTCCGTGGACGGCCCTAACGGTTCGCTGATCACCGACGGCGGAACCGTCACCTATGCCGTCAATTATCCCGCCGGCACCTACGTCATCAGCTTCAACAGTCCATCCCCGGTGACCATTTCCACCACCGGGATCCTCGGCCCCGTCAGTAATGTCACCCAAAACGGCACGCTCGAAACGATGGATGTCACCCTCACCCCCTCCAGCAACCCCAACGCCTACGCCGCCATCACCACCTCCGGCGTGTCGGCCACCAACCCGCTGACCAATTTCCAACTCGTCCAAAGTGGACAAACCGGCGCACAGCTCACCCCGACATTCAATTCATACATGATCGCCTACCAGGCCGTGCGGTGGATGAACAATCTCAATATCAACAACAATACCACGCTGGAAACTTCCGCCAACCTCGTGCCCAGCGGCTCCAATTTCGGCAGCAACTCCTATCAAGACATCGTCAATTGGGCCAACGCCCAGTCGAATATGAAAGACGTGATGATCTCCATCCCGGTCAATGCCGACAGCACGTTCATCGCCGCCGTGGCCAAGACCATGAGCGGGCTGCGCGCCGGCATCACCTGCATCGTGGAATCGTCCAACGAGACGTGGAATTACTCCTTTTCCCAAGCCGGTTGGATGCAGAATCTGGGGGCATCCGATCCCCGCGTCACCGACAGCGACCTTTTCGGGAAAAATGGCCAGGAAGCCGGCCTGCACGCCGCCGCCATGATGACCACTTTCAAGGCCAACTTCACCGGCCCCGGCGCCGCAGTTGGGTTTCTCGATAGCCAGGGCGGCAACACCTATTATGTCGATCAAGAAAAAGGCGCCATCACCAGTGTTTATGGCGCTGCGGCCCTCGACTCCCTCTTCAAATACCAGGGCATCAGCTTTTATCCCGGCGACGGCCTCTCCAGCGCCTCCAGCGCATCCGCTTTATATTCGGGCCTGGAAAGCGATCTAACCCGCCTGACAGGCTACCTAAAAACCGACGCCTCCGACGCCGCAGCCAGCGGCCTTTCCGAATGCGTCTACGAATGGAGCCCCAACGGCTATTTGACCCTCGGCGACATCAGTTCCTCGGTCATCTCCGCCTTTCGCGCCTCTCCCCTCTCCGAGCAAGTGACGCTCGACACTTGGAACGCCATCAACAACAACATCGGCCCCAACGGCGTCGCCTTCGACTTCGACATCACCGGCGACGGATGGAGCACCCAGGAAGATCCGCTCGACCCCACAGAAGAAGAACAATTAGCCATCGACCAAATCGCCGGCGTCCCCGAACCATCCATTGCCAGCCTAGCCCTCTGCCTCGCCGCATCGGCGATGTTCCGCCGACGAAGAAGCAAGCCGATCGAGCAATGGCTCGGTGGCAAATCGGGCTTGCTTTCGCCAAGAATCCCCAACAAGATTCTCCAAATGCCCAAACTGCGAGAGGATGTCGTTCGGCGAACCCACCCAGTCCTCGGTCCTATTGCCGGTTGGTACTTCCGTTGTGAGGAACAGTCCAACAACGTATGGCTCGCCGAAGGCACTGACCTGTGGGGCCGAAAGGTTGCAGCCACTGATCACGATTACGACCGCTCCTAAAAAAGGTCTTCAGTGCCGCTGAGGAAATCAACCGCCAACTTGCGGCCCCTGGTGAATAGGCCGCCATCATTCTGAAGGGCCCACGGTTGACCACGTCAAGCTGCGAATTCCAAACTGCCGTACTGGATATGCGTATGCGTCGGCGTGCCGAGGGGACTGCACCCGTGTGTTGCCCGTATACACATGTTACCGCCACGGCGACCAATCACTCGGCGGAATGATCTTCATTTCCTGGATCCCCCTCCTCGGTTACGATTCCAAATGTCATGGCGACACTTTCCTACCGCACCGCTGGTGAATCACATGGGCGGGCTTTGATTGCGCTGATCGAGGGGATGCCGGCGGACATGCCGATCGATGCGGCGTTTATCAATAATGAACTGCGCCGCCGGCAGGGTGGTTATGGCCGAGGCGGGCGGCAGAAAATCGAAACCGATGCGGCGGAGTTTTTGACCGGCGTGCGGCTGGGTAAGACGATCGGCTCGCCGATTGCCATGCAGATTCCCAACAAGGATTCGCGACTGGATGACGTCGCCGCCACGCCGCCGCTGCATCGGCCACGGCCCGGCCATGCGGATTTGGCCGGCAGCGTCAAATGGCTCACCACGGATTGCCGGCTCACTTTGGAAAGAGCCAGCGCGCGGGAAACTGCCGCCCGCGTCGCCGCCGGGGCGCTGGCCCGGTGTTTTCTAAAGCAATTTGAGATCGAAGTGTTCGGATTTGTCCGCACGGTCGGAACCGTGACGGCGGAGGTGCAAGTGACCGCCGACAATTGGCGTTCGCTGCTGCCGCTGCGCGATGCGTCGGAAGTGTACTGCCCCGACAGCCAGGCCGATGCCGCCATGCGCGAATTCATCAACCAGCAAAAGCTGGCCAAGGACACGGCCGGCGGCATCGTGGAAACGCACGTGTTCGGCTGTCCGATCGGCATTGGTTCGTGCATGACCTGGGACGGCCGGCTCGATTCGCGCATCGCCGCCGCCGTGGTCGGGATTCAGGCGTTCAAGGGCGTCGAGATCGGCCTGGGGTTTGAAGCCGCCCGCCGACCAGGTTCGCAGGTGCATGACGAAATATTTTTCGACGCCAACCAAAAATCGCGGCCGTCGCTGGGTTTCACGCGCGGCAGCAACAACGCCGGCGGCCTGGAAGGCGGCATGACCAACGGCATGCCCGTCGTGGTGCGCGGAGCCATGAAACCGATCAGCACGCTCGGCAAGCCGCTCCGCAGCGTCGATTTGAATTCCAAGGAGCCAAGCGAAGCCGGCTGGGAACGCAGCGACATTTCTGCCATCAGCGCCGCCGGCGTGGTCATGGAAAATGTCATTGCCTTCGAGATCGCCCGTGCATTCCTGGAAAAATTCGGCGGCGATTCGCTGCTGGAGGTGCGCACCAATTACGAAGCGTTTCTAGCGACCGCGCGCCGGCTTCCACTGCCGTGACGCTCGGTGACCCCGGAACACCGCATATACATGCGGTGCTTCTGACCGATCAAACCGGCACGCGAGTGTGCGAGGCCTTTTCCATCGCCGCCAGAATCCGTTCCCCCGTCGCCGGCAAATTTAATCGAACCGATTGCTTTCCCGCCAGCGATTGCAGCGCATCCTTCGCCGCCAGCCAGACGCACAATCCCAGCAGCAGCGGTGGCTCCCCCACGGCTTTGCTGCGATACAAACTGACGTGATTATTCGGATTGTCCAAGAACCGCACGTTAAACACCGCCGGCACGTCCGACACATTGGGAATCTTGTAAGTCGTCGGCGAATTGGAAAGCAAATTGCCGCGGGCATCGTAAACCAGTTCTTCCGCCGTGACCCAGCCCATGCCTTGAATGAATCCGCCGACGATTTGCCCGCGGTCGATGCCGGGATTGATTGACTGGCCTAAATCCATCAGCAGATCAACCCGCTCGACGGTCAACTCGCCGGTAAAGCGGTCGATCTGCACTTCGGCGCACGCGACGCCATTGGTGAAATAGAAAAAAGGCGAACCCTGACCCGTATCTCGATTAAAATCCACGCCCGGCGTGATGTAAAAACCGCGCTCGCCCAAGCTGACCCGGCGTTCATAGGCCTCGCAACAGACCGCCGCCAGGGTGAGCGATTTGCCCAGCTGCCGCAGGTCAAAAACTTTGCCTTCTTCAAAGCGAATGCTATCGGGATCTGCCGTCACGCCGCCTCCGCTCGGAGCGAGCATGTCGGCGGCCACCTCGGCGAGTCGCGCGCGAATCCGCTGACACGCATCCAAAGCGGCGGCGCCGTTCAAATCCGTCCCGCTGGAGGCCGCGGTCGGCGAGGTGTTGTGATTCTTGTCCGTGGCAGTCGGCGCCAGGAGCACTCGCTCATATTCCACGCCCAGTTCATCCGCCACGATCTGCCGGATGCGCGTGTTCACACCTTGGCCCATCTCCGTCGCCCCGGTGCTGACCATCACCGAACCGTCCTGATACACATTCACCAATGCGTTGGCTTGATTCATCGTCCGCCGGGTAAACGAAATGCCGAATTTCACGGCCGTCATCGACATGCCGCGCAGATGCGTCGCTGATGCCCGGTTGAATTTCTCGACATCCGCCCGCCACCGCTGATAATCACTCTGCACCGTCAATGTTTCGAACAATTCCGGCAGCGTGTTATTCGCAATCACCTGTCCATACGGCGTGATATTGTTCGAATCGATGCCGTAACAATTAGCCCGGCGAATCTCCACCGCATCACGGCCCAGCTTGACGGCGATTTCCTCGAGCAAATTCTCCGTAACCGCCACGCCCTGCGGCCCGCCAAATCCGCGGAATGCGGTGTTGCTCGGCAGATTGGTTTTGCAAACCCGGCCGGTGATCCGCGCCGCCGGCAGGTAATAGGCATTGTCGGTGTGGAGCATCGCCCGCTCCAGCACAGCAAACGACAAATCCGTCGAGCAGCCGCCGTTGGAATAAAGCTGCGTGTTGAGCGCCGTGATGCGGCCGTCATTTTTGAAGGCGACCTTGTAAACGCCCTTGAATGGATGACGCTTGCCGGTAAAGCGCATGTCGTCATCCTTGGTGTAAACGAAGCGCACCGGCCGATGCGTGTGAGCGGCGAGCAGCGCGGCCATCATGGCTGGTTGCGCCGCCTGCGTTTCCTTGCCGCCGAATCCGCCGCCCATGCGCTTGCAGATCGCCGTCACATGATTGAACGGAACGCCGAGCACCTCCGCCACCATCATCTGCACTTCACTGGGATGTTGCGTGGATGAATGGACCACCATCTGCCCGCTTTCGCCGGGCACGGCGATCGCCACCTGCGATTCCAAATAAAAATGCTCCTGTCCGCCGATGTCCAGCGTGCCTTCGATGATGTGATCCGCAGCAGCGAAACCTTCCTCCAGATTGCCGCGCTGAATCAAGCGCGGTGAGCCAAAATAAGAATTGGCGGCGATCGCCTCATCAATGCTGAAAATCGGCGGCAAATCCTGCATCTGCACTTTCACCGCCCGCCGGGCCGCATGCAGAGCCTCCGCATTTTCCGCAGCGATGATCGCCAATGGTTGGCCGATGAAAACGGCTTCGTCCTCCACGAGCAGCAGTTCATCTTTCACCGCCGGCCCGAAAAGATTGTGCCCCGACACGTCACGGCAAGTGAGAACCGCCACGACGCCGGGAACGGCTTTTGCCGCGGAAATGTCCAGACATTGCAATTTTCCGTGAGCGACCGGACTTGGCACGATACCCGCCAGCAACTCACCGGCCATCGGCGGCAGGTCATCCAGAAACATCGACTCGCCGCTGACGTGCATCGCCGCGGAGTCGTGCGCCATGTCCTTTCCAACGTATGGCATGATCAACCGCTCCCGATGGTTTCGGTCACAGTTCGCAGCCGCCCCCTGGGACCCGAATCGGAATGTCCATTACCGTCATGATTATTGCCGCCGTCGGAGAATGTTTCGTGCCAGAATCTCAGCAGCACATTGCCGGCTAGCACGCGGCGGTAATTCTCCGAACCGCGCACATCGGTGATCGGCTTCACGTCATCCCGGGCAATCTCGGCGGCTTGTTCGAATCGATCCAGACTCGCCGGGCCGTCACGCAAAGCTGCTTCGACATTCGTCATGCGCAGCACCGTCGCTGCCACGCCGCCAAAAGCGATCCGCACATCGCCGATCCGGCCGGAGTCGCATTGCATCCAGATCGCCGCGCTGAACGTGGAGATGTCCAGATCTTTGCGGCGTGACACCTTGTAAAGTCTGAATATCTCGCCATCTTTCAACAGCGGAATGCTGATACCAGTCACCAACTCGTCGGGCCTTAGAACCGTTTGGCGATAACCGGTGTAGAAATCTCCCAAGGCCACCCGCCGCGAACCTTGCGGGCCGGCGATGTCCACCTGCCCCCCCAGCACCATGAGGGCCGGCGGCGTATCGCCGATCGGCGAGCCGGTCACCAGATTCCCCGCCAGCGAGCCGGCATTTTTAATCAGCGGCGAACCGAACCACGCCAGGAATCGGCCCAGCTCCGGCAGATGTTCCAATGTGATGCGCTCTAAATCGGAAAGACTCGCCGTGGCTCCGATGTACAGGGAATCGCCATCTCGCCGAACCGCACGCAACTCCGGCAAGCCGCCGATGCTCAGGGCAACATCAATCGGCTTGGTCCGTTTGTTGTAGAGCACACCCAAATCAGTCGCTCCGCACACTATGGTGCATGTCGGATTCGCGGCACGGAACTCAATGGCCGCATCGAGCGAGACGGGTTTGAACAAAAGCTTAGTCGCCGTCTGAATGCGTACCCCCTGGCTCGCCGCGGCAACCAGCGTCGGCACGATCTGTGCCGGCGGATACCGCTCATTCATCGATTTCACGGTTGCGGGATCGACTTGCGTTGCCGCGCGCACGATCGAATCGTATCCCGTGCAGCGGCACAGATTGCCGACCAGGCCGCGAACCGCCTGCTCGCTGGTGATCGGCTTTTTTTCATCCAACAATCCCTGAATCGACACAACAAACCCCGGCGTGCAGAACCCGCATTGGGCACCGTGACACGCCACCATCGCCTGCTGAATCGGGTTGAGCCCGTCGGCATCGGTCAGCCCCTCGACCGTGACCACATGCGTGCCGTCGAGTTGCAACATGATTTGAATGCACGAAGTCACCGGGGCGTAATGAATGGCTCCATCTTGCACGCGACCGATCATCACGGAACACGAACCACAATCACCTTCGGCGCACACGACTTTGGTTCCGGTGAGTTGTTGCCGACACCGCAGAAAATCGCTGAGCGACAAAAACGCATCATCGCCATGGACGCGCACCGGCTGGCCGTTGATGCAGAGCTGCAGAAAATTGCGCACGCCGTCATCCATTAAACAGAAGCCCTTTCAAAAAGCGTTTTCCCAGCGATGGTCATCCGCTGCACACTCGGCGACGGTGCATCCACATTTTCCGGAAGCAGCGACAGAATCGCCGCATCCGCATCAGCCCCCGGCGGAACGTTCGCCGCCACTTCAATAAACGACATCGGCCGGCCCACAGCCAGTTCGCCACATTGATCGCTCAATCCCGCCAGTTTTGCCGCCGCCGTGGTGGCCCGATACAGCGCCTCGGCCGGCGTGGCGTGGGTCGATTTATTTTCATGGACCGTCAGAAACTGCTTCATCTCCGCCAGCATCGACACCGTCGGCGACGCCCCGACATCGGTGGCCAAAGCGTACGGAATTTCCCGATCAATCACTTCATCCAGCGGCATCACGCCTGAGCCGAGTAGCAAATTGGAAGTCGGGCAATGAGCGATGACGGCCCCGTGATCGGCGAGAATTTCCCATTCGGTCGGCGTCATGTGAATGCAATGGGCGACGATGCACTGATGATCGAGCAACCCATCTTGCAGATAGACGTCGGTATAGCTGGCGGCGTTCGGATAAAGCGTTTGCTCGACAAAATGTTTTTCGGCGCGCTGCTCGTTGAGATGGGTTTGCGTTCGCAGACTATAGCGTTCCGCCAAAGCCGAGGCCCGCCGACGCAGCGGCGAATTGACCGCCACGGCAAAGCGATCGGTCATGATCAATCGCCGTCCAAACCGATTAGCCAGGCGACGCACGTCTTCTTCCAGCGATGGTTCATCAGTGCGAAGATCGGCCGGGCAATTCTGGTTCATCAGCACCAGGCCAACGCTCCAGGACGCCGGCAGCTCCGACAGCGCGATTTCCGTCGCCACGGCCGATGGGGTCATATACGTCACACCGCCGAAGACGCCGTGGCTCAGCGTGTCGGCCAGGAATTGCCGTACCATCGGCTGGGTGTACTGCGGATCGACGCATCGGGCTTCGGCGGGAAATACATTCCGCTTCAGCCCCGCCAAAAGTTTTCCTTCCTGGGCATCGGACGGCACCCCTTCGACAAACCGGCCGCGAATCGGATGCTGCGGGATGTGCGTGTGAATATCCACAAGTGGCGGCAGCATGACACCGCGGCTGGCCTCGACTTTCATCTCGGTTGGAATCTGATTCTGCAATCCCGTCCATGGCCTGACGAATTGCAGCACGCCGGATTGGTCGGCCGCCAGCACGCCATCGTGATGAAACGTCACCACGCCACCGTCATCAACGACAAGCAGCGGACCGCGGATGACTCGTTCAATCATGGCCGCCCCCCGGTCGCAGCAGCCGACCGTGAAATTGCCCGACGCGCCGGCCGTCAAGGAATACCGTGTTGCCGCGCACCATCGTTCGCCGCACGACCCCGCGCAGACGCCGGCCAATGTAGGGGCTCAGCTTGTGTCGATCCAGCAGATTCTCGCGCTGCAGCTGATATTCCTGGCTGACATCGACCAGCGCTAAATCCGCATCGGCTCCGACGGCGATTTTTCCCTTGCCGGGCAGCTTAAATCGATCCGCAGCGGCGGCGGCGGTCAGCGTGGCGATCTTTTCCAGCGAAGCATTTCCATGACTCAGCAGAATCCCCAGCGTCGATTGCACCCCGGCGATGCCACCCCAGATCGCAAAGAAATCGTCCGACTGTTTCATGCTCAGCGGAGCCGGCGAATGATCGGACGCAACCCAATCAATCCCGCCATGGTGGAGCATCTGCCGCCAGAGCTTGTTCACCTCGGCGTTATTCCTCAGCGGTGGAGCACATTTGGCGACCGCGCCGAGCTGATGCAAATCCTGATCGCACAGCGCCAGATAATGAGGGCATGTTTCGCCGGTGATTTGAAACTCGGCCCCGATCCGGCCGCGCTGCACTTCCATCGCTCCGGCCGCGGAGCTGATATGCACGATGTGCAGCGAACAGCCGGTCTCCCTGGCGAACGCAATCGCCCGGCGAATGGCGTCGACTTCGGCGATGATCGGCCGGGTCGCCAGATAATCGGCGGCGCTGCGGCGGCCGGCGGCGCGGGCCTCCACGGTCAATCGGGATGTCAGTTCCTCGCTTTCCGCATGGACCGCCACGGGAAGTTTCAGCCGTGCGGCGATTTCCATCGCGCGCAGTAGCGTCAGATCATCGGCACGACCGAAATCGTCGATGCCGCTGCTTGACATGAATGCTTTGAACCCGATTACGCCGCGTTCGGCCAGTTCTTCCATGTGATTCAGATTCGCCGGAGTCAGCCCGCCCCACAGCGCAAAATCACAGCAACTGTTCGCCTTCGCCGCGGCTAATTTCAAGTCGAAGCTTTCGCCATCCAACGTGGGCGGCGAGCTGTTAAGCGGCATGTCGAAAAAGCACGCGCCACCCCCCGCCGCCAAGGCCGCCGAGCCGGTCGCAAAACCTTCCCATTCGGTGCGGCCCGGTTCATTGAAATGCACGTGCGGATCGATCAAGCCGGGGAACAGGTGCAGACCAGACGCATCGATCGAAGCCCGCGCCCGATCCGCCAGCGCCGGACCGATCTCCACGATCTTTTCACCTTCAATAGCCACATCCGCGCGCCGCACCCCATCGGGCGTGACGAGACTGCCATCACGAATGAGCAAATCCCACGGCATCGGTTTCAACTTCCCCGATAAGTGCTGTACGACCACGGCGAGACGAGGAGCGGCACGTGATAAGCACCTGGTTTGTCGACCACAAATTGAATCGGCACGATATCCAAAAACTTCTTGGCATCGGCATGGCCCACCGACGCAAAATAATCCCCGACGTAAAACAGCAACCGATAGGTTCCCTCGTCAAAATCGTGCCCGGTATTCAGCGGCGCATCGAGGCGACCATCGGTATTGGTGACGCCGTGATTGATCAACTCGATGCCCTCCGGCAGCACACGATAAAACTCGATGCGCATGCCGTTGGCGGGTTTGCCGCTGGCGGTGTCCAGAACATGCGTCGTCATTTTGACGGCCATAATTGTTTCACTCACGATCGCTGCAATTTCGCGTTGATCTGGCCGGACGGTTCATCGGTGGTGATGAAAATATCCTGCTCGAATTCCAGACCGAACGGCTTGAAATTAAATGGAATGCGATGTTTGTTGGGCATGCGCAGCTCAATGCTGACAATCGCCGGCTCCGTATCCAACGCCGCTTCGGCCATCACGTGAAGCGTCTCCTGCACGGCCAGACTTTTGTGGTTGGCGAACGCCTCCAGCATGACTGTGCGGATGCGGGTGAATGCCCGGTTGAAATCGGCTGACTCGTCTTTGAATGTCCAATCGGCGGATAACACCGTTGCCAGGATGCGGTCGGTGGTTTCAGGCAACGTAGTGAACCGATCGCGCACAAATCCGACGAAACCAGAATCGGTAGTTTTCAGAATCAACAGGTCATCTAAACCGCCCTGAATTTGCCGGCGGATGTTCCCCGATCGGTGGACGGCCGCTTTGGCGATTCGCACTTCCGTCCCACCGGAAGCAAACGCCGTTGGATGCGGCTTGCCGGCGACAGAAATACGCTGCCAAGTCGATTGCGCGAGATTCACCTCCGCTCCGCTCACCTGCGGATAGGTGGTCAGGAAATGATCGGCGACGTACAAGGCGAATGCTTCCGGGCTATCGACCGGATGTTTTTTAGCCAGCACATACACGGTGTTTTTCATCGAATCGGTGGCAACGATGGAGCTGTTGTCGCCGTGCGTGTAGGAACGGATAAAATCTCCGTGGAGCACGATGTCGGCGTTCAACTCGATCAGGTCGTGCCGATCCGCATGACGCACCACCTTGGTGAGCCGCACCGAAGATTTGCCGTAAGCGTGATCTACAATTCTAACCGGCACGTGGATCATTCCTCCGCTACGCTGTCGATAAGCCGCAGCCGGGCGATTTTGAAAATTTCCTGCAAGGCCGTGGCGATTTCCTGTTGGCGATCATTCTGCAATCGGCGCGGAAAAGCGGCGAGGATCGCTTCCTTTTTATTCTCCCGAGCACAGATGATGAACGGGAAATCGAATTTTTTGCGGTAAGCGGCATTGTGCTGCTCGAACGCGGCAATTTCCTCGGCTGATAACGACGTCAATCTCGCAGCGGCTTGCTCGCTGGTGCTTTCCCGAGTCAATTTTCCTTCCTTGGCCAACCGGCCCACCAGATCAGGATGGGCACGGATCAACGACAATTGCTCCTCGGCGCCGGCCGCCCGCACAACCGAGCAAAGTTTTTCGTGCAGATCATCCACGCTATCAAAAGGCCGCCGGTCCGACGCCCGCTCGGCAATCCACGGCGAATGCTCGAAACATCCGCCGCATGCCGCAACGAAGCCGGTGCGGTCCATGTTGTTCAACTGTCCGATACTCCGCTGCCGCACCAGCCGCTGCACCAATTCGGCGGCGGCGGCGATATCTTCAATCCGGCTGAACTCCGCGGGATTGTGGCTGATGCCGTCTTTGCTGGGAACAAACAACATCACCGTCGGCACATACGGTGCGATGACCGCGCTATCGTGCAACGCGCCGCTCACGGTGGCCGGTAGATTTCCACCGAGCCGCTGCAACCGCGAAACCAATTTGCCATCCATCGGCCGCGCGGGAATCGATTCGGTTTGATTGAACTCAAATTGCTGCCGCCGCTGGCCGCACATCGTCTTGATCAGCCCCTGAATTTGAGCGTCACCCAGTTTCAAAGTCTCATCATCGGCGGCCCGGAAATCGATGGTGAATTCGACGCGATCGGGAATCACATTGATGGCGTTCGGCTGAACCGTCAATCGACCGACGGTCATAACCGTTTGTTTCCCAAGCGCCGACGCCAGATGTTCCAGTCCCAAAATAATCTTGGCCGCGGTAGCCAGTGCATCGGAGCGATCCTGCATGGATGTCGCACCGGCGTGATTCGCCTGGCCATGCACTGTTACCGCAAATTGTCGCCGGCCGGCGATGGAATGAACCACCGCCAGACGCTGATCACGCTGCCACATGCCGGGACCTTGCTCGATATGCACTTCGATCAGGCCCAGAAACCGTTCTGGAATGAAAAACTCCTTCAATAATCGAAGCTGATCTACGCCGAATGGTTTGCCGGCTTGCAGATAGCTTTGCCCGTCACTGTTGCGTAACCGGCCCAGATCTGCATCCGTCAAGTCACCGACCCACGCCCGGCTGCCGAGCATGCCCAAACCAAACGTCGGGCCTTCTTCCTCTGCGAAGACAATCAATTGCAGTGGAATCGTAACGCCGTCTTCATGGGCGGACCGCAGTAATTCCAATGCGACCGACACACCGGCTACGCCATCGTAATCGCCACCGTGCGGTACGGTGTCGATGTGTGAACCGCACAAATAAACCGGCTGCTGCGAATCGAGAGAGGCTGGCCGAGCATGCAAATTCCCGGCGGCATCAACGCTGATCCCGCAACCCGCCGCTTTCGCCTGGGAAATCACATAATCCCGGGCCTCGCTCCATGCAGCAGAAAAAGTAGGCCGCGTCGCGCCGCTGCCAGGAGTTTGGGTGCACAGTGCGATCGCCTCGATGTCCCTTCGAATTCGCTGAACATTCACCGGCATTGCGGTCACTTTTTCTGTTGTTGGTGCTTGGCGAATTCAGCCGTCATTCGCTTTTGTAATTCGTCCACGGGAACGTCTTCGCCGTGCGTGGCGATGTACCAGACGTTTGCGTTCACGTCGCGCACGCTTCCGGCGCGATCGCCGTAGAACATGTCCATCACCGGCATCACCGGGGCGCCGCCGGCCGCCACCGCCTGGGCGTATACGACGTCGCAGTCCTTCACGTAAAGATGCACCATCGCCGGCATCGCCGGGTTTTGACCGTGTGCCGGTCCCATCATCACGTGCGAGCCGAAGATCATCACGTCCGCGTGGCCGATGCCTTTGGGCGTCTCCATCTTAATAACGATGTCCGCATTAAACGCCTTGACCATGAAGTCGAGCTGCGCCTGAATATCGCGCACCACCAAGTAAGGCGTCACCGCGGTAAAAGTGTCGGGAATAGGCTTGGCCATGTTAATACTCCTTGGTTATTTCCCAAATTCCTTGCGCCATTGAGTTCCTGTCTTCTCCATTTCGCTTTCGGCGGCCGTGCGGCGAAGCCGATGCAGTTGCGGCATGCCCAGGGCCCACTCCTGCATCCAATCGCGCGCAAACACACCCGCTTCGGTCTCGGCGAAAATCTTGCGGATTTCACCTTTGTTAATCACCCGAGGTCCACGGGTTCGCACGGCAAATTCACACGTGCGGCTGCAGCGGCTGGTCAGGTAACTTTCGATGCCATTCTCGTCCATCACATCAATCACACTACGCAGACTGCGGATGGCCTTGGCATAGGCAAAACTCGGCGCATAGCCGTTTTCGACCATCGTTTCAAAGCACGCCCGCATGAGATGGATCGCGCCGCCGTAGAGGATTTGCTCCTCGAAATTATCCCCTTCGGTTTCGTGCTGGAAAGTCATTTCGACCACGCCGGCGCGAGTCGAGCCGACCGCTTTGCTAATGGCCAGCACGATCTGCAGGGCATTGCCGGTCGCATCCTGATCGACACTGACGCAGCCGTAGACGCCTTCGCCCTTTTGATATTTCGAGCGGACAAAAGCACCGGGGGCATTGGGCACATACAGCACGACGTTCACGTCTTTGGGCGCTTGAATCTGGCCATACAAAACCGAAAAACCGTGACAAAAACAAAGCGTCTGGCCGGCCTGCAAATTCGGAGCGATGTCCCGCTTGTAAACTCCCGGCTGCACCGGATCGGCCAGTTCGATCAGCAGCACATCGGCTTTCTGCGTCGCCTCGGCAAAGCTGAACGCTTCGAATCCATCCGCCTTGGCTTGGGCACGGCTCGGCGATTCCTCCGAGGGCCGGGCACCGATGATCACTTTGAATCCGCTATCCCGGCAATTGGCCGCCTGGGCTTTGCCTTGAATGCCGTAGCCCAGCACGGCGATGGTCTTGCCTTTCAGCACCGACGCATCCACATCCGCATCTCGATAAATCTTTTCCATAACTTCTCCAAAGCGTGCAGCCGGCACCGCTAAACGGGAATCTCACGATTCACATTTTTGTAATAGATGTAACGGGCAGGCGTCGGCCCCGTCGCATAAAACGACTGCGGACAGAACGGCCCCATCCAGATAAAATCATCCTTCTCGACTTCCATCCATTGGCCCTCGAGGTAATACATGCCTTTGCCTTCCATGAAATACAGGCCGTGCTCCATCACATGCGTTTCGACAATCGGCAGCCCATGGCCGGGATCGAACGTGAAAATGTTCATTGCCATGTCGAAATCAAATTCGTCGGGGATGAGCGTTTGCAATAGCGAATGCGGATTGTCACCCCAGACTTGTTTGGCGACTTTTGATTCTTCGCCGTATACGCCGGCAAACATTTTTATGCCCGGAGTCGGTTCAAAGCGTTTGCGGAGGATTAGCAATTTCAAATCGTCCTTGGCGGCAATCGACACCCCCTTCCCTGGCGGGGTCAGGCCAAAACTTCCGGACTGCAACGCTTTCGTAGTTCCCGGACCGTTGGAAAATTGTCCAATGCCGGACATCACATAATAAAATGTTTCCGTGTGATCGTCGGCGACAAACTCACCGCGTTTGCCCGCTGGAAGGGAAATCAAATATTGCACGAAGTGCGATCCCATCGGCGGGGCACACAGTGTCTGCACCTGCGCCTCCGGCCAACTCGGCAAGCGCGAAAACGGATACCCCTCCACCGGAAACAAAGCATACCGACGGCGCAGCGTTGCGCGGCTATGAACAAGTTGATGCATAGGTCTCATAGAAATCGTCTTGAAAAAAGCCCGGCGACCGGCCGCCTACACAAACAAACTGACAATTTTGAATTGCTCCACATCGACCAGTCCCAAATCGGTCAACTTCAAAGCGGGAATCACTTCCAGGGCCATGAAACTCATCGCCATAAACGGATCATTCAGCGGCGAGCCGAATTCCCGTGCCGCGCTCACCACCTTCGCATAACCGGCGGCGACCTCGGCCAGCGGGCGATCGCTCATCAAACCGGCCACCGGAAGCGCCAGCGACGCCACCACATTCTCGCCAACGGCGGCGGTTAATCCACCACCCAGGGCCGCGGCGGCATGGGCGGCGGACTGCATCGACAGATCGTCCGTGCCGATCACCACCAGATTGTGATGATCATGCGCCACCGTACCGGCGATGGCGCCTTTTTTCAGGCCGAATCCCTGAATGAAACCGACGCCGAATGTCCCCCGGCCGTGGTGGCGTTCGATTACCATCATTTTCAAAATATCACGGGACACATCGGCCACCGCTTTCCCGCCGCCGGTCGTGGCCGCCATGACACGGTTTTCAGTGATTAACTGATCGGCGAGCGAACCGATGACCAGAATGCGTGACGATTGGGCCGGCACATCCCAGCGAATTTTTGACCAGTCGACTTTGCAGGTGGACATCGGAGCGGCCGGCAAACTCGCGGCAGCGCCGCCGAGCATCGCCCCATCTTTGGCCACCATTTTGCCGTGGCTGAATACCAGTCTGGCGGTCGGGCAAGCCAGATCATCAAAGGTAAACAAATCCGCTCGCCGCCCCGGAGCGATCGCGCCCAAATCCTTCAGTCCAAACCATTCCGCGGAATTAAGCGTGGCCATGCGGATCGCTTCGATCGGAGCGATGCCGTAACTGATGGCGCGGCGGATCATGTGGTCGATTGAGCCGACATTCAGCAAATCGCCGGGTGTGCGATCGTCGGTGCAAAAACAAATCCGCCGACTATTCGCTGGCGTGATCATCGGCAGCAGCGTGTCGAGATTGCGAGCATTGGTCGCTTCACGGATCAGCACATAGAGCCCGCGCGCCAATTTTTCCTTCGCCTCGGCCACCGTCACCGATTCATGATCGCTGCCAACGCCGGCGGCGGTGTATGCGCACAAACCATTGCCGATGACGCCCGGACAATGGCCATCGATCGGCCGCCCATTCATCGCGGCGATTTTTTCCATCACCATCGAATCAGCGTTAATCACCCCCGGAAAGTTCATCACCTCGGCCAGTCCGAGCACTGCGTTCTCCGCCAGCAATCTCCGTAAATCATCCGCGGTCAAAGCACCACCGGCATTGGCCATCGGCGTGGCGGGGACGCAACTCGGAGCCATCAAATACACCGACAACGGCAGATTTTGCGATGCCGCCGCCATGAAGCGCACACCGTCGCTGCCGGTGACATTGGCTATCTCATGCGGATCGGCGATCACGGTTGTGATTCCACGTGGAACCACCGCCGCGGCAAATTGTGAGGGAACACACAAACTGCTTTCGATGTGAACATGGGCATCAATCAGCCCCGGCGATACATATTGCCCGGCCAAATCGATTTGCTCGACGCCGCGATACCCCTTGCCCACCCCGGCAATGCGGCCTGCGAAGATGGCTATGTCCGCCGACTCGATTTCGCCGCTGAATGTGTTGATGATGCGGCCATTGGTAAGCACGCGATCCGCCGGGCGATCACCGCGCGCTACCGCAAGCAAACTGGACATTTCCGCATCTGCCATCTGCAACAGGACTTGAAAACCAGGCAGGCCGCGGGAAGGATAGCATAAAGGGGCATTTGTGCAAAGCCTGACTTGACGTGCCGATGATACAGATTCTTGCGGAAATCCTCCGCCGCAGGGGTGCGGGTGAAAAGCTGGCGGTGTGTACTCTCGTGCACACCCGCGGCAGTTGTCCACAGCGACCGGGTGCTGTGATGCTCGTCCTGGAAAATGGGCAAACCATCGGCACGATCGGCGGGGGGTGTGTTGAAGCCGAGGTGAAAACCCGGGCGATGGCGCTGCTCGGTGAAAGCCGCAGTCGGCTCCTGACTTTTCAGCTCGATCACGATTTAGGCTGGGACGACGGCCTGATCTGCGGCGGTGTGATGGATGTTGCTGTGGAAGTGATTGACTCATTCGCAGCGGCCGCCCCGTTTCAAGTCGTTCACGAGAGACTCTCGCGCGGCGATTCGTGCCAGATCGTCACCACCGTGCCGGATGAGAAAGGACAGACCAGTTCATTTCAACGGCAAATTGATCCGACCGCACGGCTGCTGATCGCCGGTGCAGGGCATGTCGGCCAATCGTTGGCCAGGGTCGCGCAGCTTATGGAATTTGAAGTCACCGTGATCGACGACCGGGCGGATCTGCTGAATGAAAAGCGTTTTCCCGGGATGCGGCTCAAGCTCGGCGAGATCGACGAAATGCTGGGCAGCGAACCAGCCGACGCCAATACCTACATCGTCATTGTCACCCGCGGGCACAAACATGACGGCAGCGCCCTGGCCGCCGTGATCGCCAAACCTGCCCGCTATATCGGCCTGATCGGCTCCCGGCGAAAAGTGCTGGCCATCTTCGATGAGCTTCGCCAGGCTGGCGTATCCAAGGAGTTGCAAGCGAAAGTGCATGCGCCGATTGGTTTGGATATCGGCGCTGTAACACCCGCTGAGATCGCCGTCAGCATCGCCGCTGAATTGGTCGCCGTGCGGCGGGGGTCAAAAATTGGCGCAAAGCATTCCATGCAAATCGATGCCAAGCACATCGACCGACTCTTCGGTGATTCGCACCGCTCCTGACGCGGAATTTGCTGGACAATCGGGCATTTCAAGCTATGTTGCCGAGGGATAACAAACGTCCCCAAAAACACATGGAAACCTCACCCACCATTCGTAAGCACAAGCAATTTCTTTTCCCGGCGGTCTCGATGTATTACCAGGAGCCGATCGCCCTGGTGAAAGGCGAAGGCAATTACGTCTGGGACGACACCGGCCGCAAATATCTCGATGCGTTCGGCGGCGTGCTGACGGTCAGCGTGGGGCATGCTAATCCGAAAGTCGTCGAAGCCATCGTTGCGCAGGTGCGTAAGATCAGCCACACCTCAACGCTGTACGCCAACGAACAGCAATCGAATCTGGCGGAAAAGTTGGCGTCGATCGCGCCGGGGAATTTGAGCAAAACGTTTTTCACCAGCAGCGGCACGGAAGCAAACGAAACTGCGATGAACGCCGCCCGTCATGCCACCGGGCGGATGGAAATCATCACCCTGCGGCACAGTTATTCCGGGCGATCGCTGCAAACCCTGGCGGGCTGCGGGCAGAGCACCTGGAAAAAATTACCGCCACTGGTGCCGGGGATTCATCATGCCCATGCACCGTATTGTTATCGTTGTCCGTTTCATGCCCCGGGGCCGCACGCCTGTGGATTGGAATGTGCCCAGGATTTGGAAGAGCTGATTCAAACCGAAACCAGCGGGGAAATCGCGGCGTTCATGGCCGAAACGATCATCGGCTCCGGTGGTTTCATCGTGCCGCCGGCGGGATATTTTGAGCGGGCAGTTGCTATCTCCAAAAAATATGGCGGGTTATTTATCTGCGACGAAGTCCAGGCAGCGTGGGGTCGCACGGGCCAGCACTGGTGGGGCATACAGCATTGGGATGTGAAGCCGGACATCATGGTCAGCGCCAAGGGAATGGGCAACGGCGCTCCCGTGGCGATGACGATTGCGACGCCGGAAGTTGCCGACAAATATCCCGGCATCACCTTTGCCACGTTCGGCGGCAACCCGGTCTCCATGGCCGCGGCAATGTCCACGATTCAGGTGATTGAGGAACAGAACCTGCTGCAGAATTGCAAAATCGTCGGAGCGTATCTCGGCGAGCGGTTCGCGGCACTCAAGGAAAAACACGCCATCATCGGCGATGCACGGGGCCTTGGCATGATGCAGGCCCTGGAGCTGGTGACCGATCGGCAAAGCAAGCAGCCCAGCCCGCAGGCGGTTGCCAAAGTGTTTGAGGAAACCAAACGTCGCGGCGTGCTGATCGGCAAGGGGGGCGTGTACGGCAATGTCATCCGGACCGGGCTAATGCTCAACGCCGGCAAGCCGCAGGTGGATGAATTGGTGGAAGCGCTCGATGCGGGATTAACGGTAGCCGCTGCGTGAGCAAATTTATGCGGGGCGGGCGAGTAGTGCTTCCAACTTCTGCAAATCGACCGGCTTGACCAGGTGATGGTCAAATCCTGCCTCTTTTGATCGGCGTTTATCATCCTCCTGCCCCCAGCCGGTCATCGCCATCAGCACCACGTCCCTGCCCCATGCTTCACGGCGAATGCGCTTTGCCGCTTCGTAGCCATTGAGATTCGGCATGCCGATGTCGAGAAGAATCACCTGCGGCTTGAATTCCGCCGCGGCTTTCAATGCCTCGGCGCCATCGTGAGCGACATATGTTTCGTTGCCCATGATGTTCAACAGCTTGGCCATGCTTGTGGCCGAATCACGATTGTCATCGACGACGAGAATCTTTCGCCGAGGGCTCGAGATGTGACGCGCGGCGATAGCAGAGACCGCCGCGAATTCGGGCGCGGGCACCGTGGGCAGTCGCACGACAAACTCGCTGCCCCGGCCAGTGCCCGCGCTTTTCGCCTCGATGTCGCCGCCGTGCATTTCGATCAATCCTTTGGCCAGGGAAAGCCCGATGCCGAGCCCCCCCTGTGACCGATCCAGCGATGAGTTCACCTGCGTGAACATCTCGAAAATTCTCGGAATCATCTCCGGTGGAATGCCCACGCCGGTGTCTCGAATGGTTACCAGCGCCCAACTCCCCTGCCGCTCGACGGTCAGCCACACATGCCCTTCCCGATCCGAATATTTCGCCGCGTTGTTCAACAGATTCGAGAAAACCTGGGCGATGCGCGTGGGATCGGCTTCAATAAAAATCGGCTCGGGCGGTATGCTGATCGTTAAATGATGCCGCGCGTGTTCGAGGAGCGGGCGGCTGGTTTCGACGGCCTGCCGCACTACATCTGCCAGCGGCACGCGGGATTTGCGGAGAGGAATTTTGCCTCGGCTGATGCGGTTCACATCCAGCAGATCGTCGATGAGCCGCACCATTTGGCTGAGTTGCCGCTCCATCATGCCGCGCGATTCTTCCAAAGCCTTGGGATTGTTCACCGATAGTTTCATCACTTCCAAACCATTGCGAAGCGGGGCGAGGGGATTTCGCAGCTCGTGAGCCAGGGTCGCCAAGAATTCGTCCTTGCGGCGGTTGGCTTCCGACAGATCCGCTGCCAGTTGCCGCAGACCTTCTTGCAGTTTCTGTCGTTCGGTGATGTCGCGGCTGCACCCGGCGATGGCAGTGACCACTCCCGCATCATCGAAAATGGGTGAAAACACGTGTTCAAAAAATCGCTCTTCGCCGGTGGAGCTGACGTAATGATCTTCTCCCCGAACCACCGCACCCGTTTCCAGCACCTTATGAATGTCGCGCATGAGCCGTTCGATCAGCATCGGATCGTAGTGCAATTCGGCAAAGGTTTTGCCGCTGGCCTCTGAGGCAGTTAAACCCCACAGCTCCAGCAGGGATCGATTGGCGAACTGAAACCGGCCGTCAAGGCTGATGATATACGCCGGATCGGAAATGGAATTCAGCACCGCGTCGAAGGTGCGGGCTTGCTCATTAAGCTGGCGATCGAGCCTGATCCGGGCCGCTTCGGCATGCTCCCGTTCCGTTACATCCAGAACGACGCCGGACATTCGCACGGGAAGACCTTTGGCATCACGGTCAACCGATCCGCGCGCAATCACTGAGCGATCGCCTTCCTCGCTAAGGATTCGATAAGCAATTTCGTAAGTCGATCCTTCCGCCAGACATTGGCCCATTTTTTCAATGGCGGGCGCCTGATCGTCCGGATGAACTTTGTCAGCAAACAAAGCGAGCGAAACGCCGTCCTCCATTTCTTCTGCCGGGAGCGATATGCCAAAAATCTTCAGCAAATTGGCATCTGCTTTAACGCGGTCGTTTTTTACATCATAGAGCCAGGTGCCGATCTCACCGGCGACGAGCGCGGCATCCAGCCGGCGCCGGGTTTCGGTGAAAGTGCGCTCGGCGGACCGCTGCTGTGTAACATCGATCGAGACGCCGGAGATTCGAGTTGCCGCGCCACGTGCATCTCGATCGATGCGGCCGCGAACAAGCAGTTCTCGAGTTCCATCAGCGCCGCCCACCCGGTGTTCTGCCGTGAACACATTCCCGCCTCCTACGGAGATTGCCTGAGAAAGCGTGTCCAGAAACTTCGCCCTGTCATCGGGATGAATCGCGCCAGTGAGCACCGTCATGGGAAACGGCGCGGCGATGATCTCGGCAGAGAGACCGTACAGCTCGGCCATGCACACATCCGCATCCATCTTGTCGGTCGCGATGTCGATCGACCATGTTCCGACGCGGCATGAGCCTTTCATTTCTTCCGAATTTTGCTGCATAGCGTCGGCCAAAGGATCACCAGCCGAATTGTAACACGGTCTACCTCCTTCAAATCAGCGCGAAAAAGCCCCTTGGCGATGGGAATCTCTTGTTTTGGGGGGTCATAACCAGCGAAAAGCCGGCAAAATCCAAGGGATTCACGGCGGCCTCGTGAGCTGCCTTGCAAGATGAAAACGAGCAGGGACGTGATCTCTATCCGCGGGCCAACGCATCAGTTTGCTTAACCAGCCCATCACCCTGCCAATCGGCGTCGCGCCCGCTGCCGCTTTTGGCGGCGGATTTCGCCTTCGCCTGCCGCTGCACCAGATCGGCGTGCGTCGTGAAATATTGCAGGCTGTGACCTTTAAATTGGCTCATGGTTTCAAACTTGTGCTGCTCCATGAATGACAGCAGCTCATCGCTCATCCGCTTGACGCAGTCGTAGCCCATTTTCATCACGCCGGTGCAGACTTGCACGGTATCCGCGCCGAGCAGAATAAATTGCGCCGCATCTTTGCCGCTTTCGATGCCGCCGATGCCGCTGAGACTGCGGCCGGGATATTTATCGCGGATCACCTCGGCACATTCTTTGACCATTCGCAATGCAATCGGCTTGATGGCGGTGCATGAATAACCGCCAGGAACGGTGTACCCCTCGACCGTCGGCTCGGGCCGCAGTGTTTTCAGATCGACTCCCATCACGCAGAGGATTGTGTTGATCGCGCTGACACCCTGGCAGCCGGCACTCAGCGCCGCATCAACTCCGGCGGCAATGCTCGTGACATTCGGCGTCAATTTTGCCCAGACGGGCACCTTTGCCGCCTGCATCACCCAGCCGCAGACTTCGTGCATGATGGCGCTGTCCTGCCCCATCGCCGCGCCCATTTTTCGTTCAGGCAATCCGTGCGGGCAGGAGAAATTCAACTCGAAGCCCGCAACGCCGGTAGCCTGCACACGCTCGACAATCTCGATCCAGCGGTCCTTGTGATATTCCTCCATGATCGACGCAATCACCACGCCGTCGGGATAGCGGTCTTTCAAACTTTTCAGCTCATCGATCCAGACGGAAAACGGCCGATCGGAGATCAATTCGATATTCTGCCAGCCGATCACCTCGCGGCTTTTTTCGGTCCGCAGCCGGGCATATCTAGGAGCAACGTTGACCACCTTGTCAGCTTCGAGGCTGATCGTTTTGATGATAACGGCGCCCCACCCATCATCGAACGCTTTGCCGATGACATTGGCATTGGTCCCCGGCGGACCGGAGCCAATGATGAAGGGGTTTGGCAGTGAAATGCCGTCAACAGTGGTCGCAAGCGTAGCCATGACGTACTGCTCCTAACGACTGAGGATCTCTGTTTCGGAGGCGGTGGGATGAATCGCTTCACCATTGGTGTGTTTCAAAGCGTGGCCGTTGCGCTTGCGTGCCTGCACCTCGACCAGCTTTCTTCCCTTGGCCGTTGGAGCCACGGTCACCATCGGATCTTCCGAACCGGAAAGCGCGTCGCCGACGTTCGTGCTTTTCAATCGCGCATTGGTTTGTTTCGCGTAATTCTTCGATAGCTCGAAGCCGATGAATCGCCGATCGAGCTTCTTGGCCACCACCAGCGTCGTACCACTGCCGCCAAAGGGGTCCAGTATCATGTCGCCCGGATTTGAGCACGCCTTGATAATCCGCGCCAGCAGTTGCTCGGGCATCTGACATCCATGAAAGCCGGCTCGCTCCTTGAAGGTTCCACAGACGCGCGGAACATACCAGACATCTTCCTCAGGTTTGAAACTCTCCGGCGCATCCTGCGGGCGCAAAATCCAGGTGTCATCAGGCAGCCGACCGCGCGAATCGGCGCGCGAATCCCCATAGACTAACTGGCGCGCCGATGGCACTCGAATCGCCGAATTGTTGAACGTGAATTTCCGCGCATCCTTCACGAAATGAAACAAATGCGTGTGGCTGCGGCTGAACTTGTACTTGCAGTTCACCCCGAACGTGTAATACCAGATCACCCAGCTCCGGCAATGCAGCCCCAGCTCGCGCTGGAAAATCATTTTCAATTCCGCCGCGAAATCATCCCCGATCGCCAGCCAGAAGGTGCCCGTCGGCTTGAGCGTTCGCACCAGCGCCTTTCCCCACTTGCGCGTCCAATCCAGATATTCATCCGCCGCCCGCTGGTCCTCGTACACATCGTACTTGTATCCAATATTAAACGGCGGATCGGCAAAGGCCAGATCGACGCTGCCCTCCTGGAGCTTGTCCATCCCGGCAACGCAATCCATGTTGTAGAGCGCATCCAATTCCATCGGCTTCCCGTTAAACATCTGCCCATGCCCTACAACTGCGTCAGCGCGCCGTAAGTCTCAGGCCGCCTGTCCCGGAAGAACTGCCAAGTATTTCGGACTTCCGCGATTTTGTCGAGATCGAGGTCCGCTATCACCAGTTCGTCCTTATCCCGTGAACCGACCACCAACATCTGTCCGCGCGGATCACAGAAATAGCTTTGGCCGTAAAACTCGCCGATATCCCAGGGCTGCTCGTGGCCGACACGATTGACGGCCCCGACGAAATAGCCATTGGCGGCGGCGTGAGCGGGTTGCTCGAGTTTCCAGAGATATTCGCTGAGGCCCGCCACAGTGGCACTGGGATTGAAGACGATTTCCGCTCCGTTCAAGCCAAGCGCCCGCGCTCCTTCGGGAAAATGGCGGTCGTAGCAAATATACACACCGATGCGGGCGTACGCCGTGTTGAAGCAGGGATAGCCCAGGTTGCCCGGCTTGAAATAATATTTCTCCCAGAATCCGGGAGCAACCTGCGGAATGTGGCTCTTGCGATATTTGCCGAGGTATTTTCCATCGGCGTCGATCACCGCGGCAGTGTTGTAGTAAATGCCGGTGATCTCCACTTCGTACACCGGCACAACGCAGACCATGGAATATTTTTTGGCGATTTCCTGAAACAGCTTGATCGTCGGCCCATCCGGCACACGCTCCGTGGCGTCGTACCATTTGGTCTTCTGCTCGGCGCAGAAATATGGCGTATTAAAGACCTCCTGCAAACACAAAATCTTCACACCGGCTTTGCCCGCCTGATCGACGAATTTCATCTGGTGTTCGAGATTGAGCTTTTTGATTTGCTCGACCGAGGCATCCACGGGGGCGGCGTTATGCGATTGAATGAGGCCGCATTTGACGATTCGAGACATATGTTATTTCTCCTGTTTCACACTTCGGTTACCAATCATCAGCAAGCCATATAGCAAAAAGGCCAAGGCGAACGTTAAAAACCAGGCGTACGTGTAAAGCCGATCCCAGATTGGCGGCACCGAGGCGATCAATCCGACGGTGTGCAGAAATCCGGGCACACACGGTGCTACAGCCACCACCAGCGCGATCACTGCCGCATAATTCACGCCGCCGCTGTAAGTGTAACGCCCGCTTGGTGAAAACAGATCGCGCAGATTCAGATGCGTTCGCCGCAAAACGAAATAGTCGCAGATAATGATCCCGCCGACCGCGCCGAGCAATGCGGAATAGGCGATCAGCCAGGTGAAAATATATCCGTGCGGATCGGCGATCAGCTTCCACGGCATCATGACAATGCCGATCACACCGGTGATGAATCCGCCGATGCGGAAGTTGATCACACGGGGCCAGAGGTGCGAAAAATCATTGGCGGGGCTGACAACATTGGCGGCGATGTTGGTGGCCAGGGTGGCGATGGCGATTGAGCCCATGGCGATGGTCGCCGTGACTTTGCTGTGGAAGGTGCTGAGCAGGTCGATTGGATCCCATTTGACTTGGCCGAAAATCACGATCGTGGCGCTGGTGACGGCGACGCCGATGAATGAGTACAGGGCCATGGTTGTTGGAAGGCCGATCGTCTGGCCGAGAATCTGATCCCGCTGCGATTTGGCGTATCGTGAAAAGTCGGGGATGTTCAGCGACAGCGTGGCCCAGAATCCGACCATGGCGGTCAGCGACGGAAAAAAGAAAGCCCAGAATTGCCCTGCTTTCGTTTGGCCAGGCTCGAATTGCGATGGCTGACTGAGCATCGGTCCAAACCCGTGCGCTCGGTAATACGCCCAGCCGAGCAATACCAGTCCCAGTGCAATCAGCAGCGGGGCTTTGATGTTCAGCAGAATGCGGATCGATTCGATGCCCTTGTAGATCACCAGCATGTTGATGAGCCAGAACACCATGAAGGCCACGAACTGCGGTCCGGAGACGCCGAGAACTTTGACATGATCCGGCGAAGCGATCGACGGCCAGAACGCCGCCGCCAATCGAAACAGGGCCTGCCCGCCGATCCAGGTTTGAATGCCGAACCAACCGCAAGCCACGAACGCGCGCAATAAAGCCGGGATGTTGGCTCCCCATGTTCCGAAACTCGCCCGGCAATAGACCGGAAACGGAATGCCGTACTTCGTGCCGGCATGGGCATTGAGAATCATCGGGATCAGCACAATCACGTTGCCGAGGAAGATCGTCAGCACCGCTTCCCACCAGTTCATGCCTTGGCTGATCAGACCGGAAGCGAGCATGTATGTTGGAATGCACGCCGACATGCTGATCCACAATGCGGCGATCGACCAGAAGGTCCAGGTGCGCTGGGCGGCGGTGGTCGGAGCCAGATCGGCGTTGTAGAGCGAGCCGGCCGATGAATCGGTAGGCGCATAGTCAAGCTGAACAGACGAAGTCGTCATCGTGATGTTAGAAAATGTTACTTTATGTTACGTTACAGGGCCCACGTATCAAAAACTTGCCATCACCGGGTTTCCCGTGATATTGCCCCTTGTCGATGATTACTTTACCGCGGCTCAGGACCGTTTCCGGCGAGCCCTTGATTTTCCAACCTTCAAACAGGCTGTAATCACAATTCATGTGGTGGGTTTTGGCGCTGAGGGTGCGCTGCTTGTTCGGATCGAAAACGACGATATCCGCATCGGAGCCGACCGCGATCGTCCCTTTCCGCGGAAACATGCCGAACATTTTGGCCGATGCGGTGGAGCAGAGATCGACCCACTTGTTCAAACTGAATCCGCGCTTCATCGCTCCGTCGAACACGAGCGACAGGCGGTCTTCCACCCCCGGCCCGCCGTTGGGAATCTTCGTAAAATTCTCGCGGCCGAGTTCCTTTTGACCCTTGAAATTAAACGGGCAGTGATCCGTCGACACTTCCTGCAGATATCCGAGCTTCAGCCCCTTCCACAGCGGCTCGATGTTTTCCTTGCCCACCAGCGGCGGCGTGAAAACATACTTCGCACCCTCGAAATTCGGCTTGTCGTAATAGGTCTCATCCAGAAACAGATACTGCGTGCAAGTTTCTCCGAAAGCGGGATTGCCGGCATCACGGGAGCGGACCAGCTCCATCATCGCAGCCTCGCAGGAGACATGGACAATGAAGACCGGAGCCTTGGCCACTTCGGCGACCCTGACCGCACGGGCCACACCATCCGCCTGCATCACCGGCGGCCGAGATTGAGCGTGATACTTCGGCTCCGTTTTGCCCTGTTCCAGCAGATCGTCGATCAACTGTTGAATGGCAAAACCATTTTCAGCATGCACCAGCGTTAACCCCCCTGCCTCGCCGGCTGATTTCATCACCCGGAACATGGTTTGATCATCCACCATGAAGACGCCGGGGTATGCCAGGAAGAGTTTGAACGTTGTGACGCCGGAGTCGATGACTTTCGCAAACTCCGGCCGGTGGCGCGGCTCGTATTCGGTGACGGCAAGGTGAAAACCATAATCGATGGCGCATTTCCCCTGCGCTTTGGCGTGCCAATCATCGAGCGTTTGCTGGAAGGTTTTGCCATGGTATTGGATGGCAAAATCGATAATGGTGGTGGTTCCACCCCAGGCCGCGGCAAGCGTGCCGCTGCGGAAATCATCGGAGGAAACCGTTCCGCCGAACGGCAATTCCATATGCACATGTGGATCAATCGCGCCGGGAATGACCAATTTTCCGGCGGCGTCGATGGTTCGATCGGCTGGGAATGGAAGCTTGGAACCGATGGCGACAACTTTTTCGCCATCTACGAACACATCGGCGACATAATCATCCGCGGCCGTGATAATCCGGCCGCCCTTGATCAAAATTGACATAACCGATGACCGTGATTCAAAACTAATTCATTATCGTGAAATTGCCCCCGGACTGCCCAAAAACAAATGTGCTCAACACGTCCGGTTGGATATACCCAGTTGTTCCTGTGGTACCAGTCGGAAGCCACATGGCAGGGTTGGAGGCCTGTAGATCGCCCATAGTTTCAACATGCCCATCGTAAAACGCCACGTTCGTGCGGAAGCTGTCGCTGGGGCCGTGGGTGAGCGATTTTCCATGCCGGAAAGAATAAATGCGTGCATCAAGGTCGGTGGAGGTACCATAGTCGGCATTCCCCGGCGCACAGCTCCGATTCCAGGCGTGAGAGGACACATACCATGGGCCGGGGTCGCTGAAATTACCGTTAGAATAACTGGCTTCACTACCTATGGGCTGAAGGTTCATGTTTGGCGACTGCGTTGCATCAGCCCACATTCCCGCTTCCGCCATGAACACCTTGCTTGCCGCCGGACTCACAGCGCTAATTTTCGGGACGTAACCAGGCGGGACATTGAAATCCGTAGGATAGTAACTTGTGGTTATTCCTTCATACCAAGTATTTTGCCCCGCGCTGTAATTGGTCAGAAGAAACGCGGCGGCTGTGGCGTATGAACACATCGGCAATACCGGTTGTTTCGGTAGCGCGGCGGTCGTATAGGGTGGAAGAACTACATCGTTGCTGGGACAAATAAATCCCTTAAAAGACGACAACTGGGCGTACCGCTGTATCTCATCAGCGACCGCGGCGCCGTCATCGAATGGCACCCCCATGACCGTGGCGGCGGGTGACATCCAATCGAAATAAGTAATGATCTGCGGACAGTTGCCCACTTGATAATTGTTGGCACCGGTGATGTCCACTAAGAAAGCTCCGCTGGAACAGGCACTTCCGAGGATGTAGCCATTGTTCTGGCTCGCATAGATGAACATCGCCTGGCCAATGCTGCGAAGGTTGGCGGCGCAAGCGATGGTATTGGCCGCCTGGCGGGCCTTGCTCAGCGCCGGCAGCAAGATCGAGATAAGCAACGCGATGATGCCGATCACGACCAGAAGTTCCACCAAAGTGAACCCACGGCGAGTTTTGCGATTTGTTACCAACATAGTGTTATCATCCTCTCATTATTCAGCGTGTCCCAAGCCAAACAGCCTCGTGACTTAACGGTCCTTCGCCATTTAGTTACCCGCTGATCTGGCACGATATTCAGCCTCGGTTGGGGGAGGCTTAGCACCGGGTGACGGACGCGGATTCCGGCTCACAACCATCCGCCCGCACACAGGGCAGAACGTTGGTTCAGGCTTTCCAATTTCCGAATTTAACAAAACATAATCCGGTGAGCTTTTAATTTGGCCGTCGGCGGTCCACCAGCACTCCTCTGCTGGATAACCCGTGTCCTCGCCGCTATAGCGCGAATATACGGGAACGCTCATCCCCGCCTTGAGCGTTACAGAAAACGATTTACCTGTCTTAGAACAGATAAACATCCGGTCATTGGAAAGCTGCGCTGCTTTGCTTGGACCGAAAGACCATTTGAACGACATAAAGATAAGCAGCACACCTAGCACGATGGTCGCGCCGATCAAAACCTTGCGAACAGTCGGATTTTCCGAATCTTCAATACGTCCCATGAACGACCACTCAGTGCAAAAAACCGAACGTAACTGCGCAATATACGCCGTTTGCCACAAGAAAGGCAAAACTACTCTCGGCCAAGACAGTACGTCAACAATATGCGCTTGCAAAGCGGCCGTTGCTTTGGGGACGTGAGCCTAACGGGCCGCTGTGAACCGACGCATGAGTGTATCGTAAATGTTTTGTTAATACGAGGCACGAAAAAAAATTTGAATATTGCCCGAGACTTTTTGATTGACGTTTGATTGACCTTCGATATGATGCCGTTGCATCGATCCGGTGGAGTGGGTTTACGTTCGCTGTAAACCTCCAGTCCCAACCATCGGAGGTGGCAGGGCACGGACGCTCTGTTGGGCTAAATTCAAGGCACATTTAATTTTGTTAGAGAGTCTTAACGGAAGGGAAGCAACTATGTCTCGATCTAATCTTACTGGAAGGGAAGCAGCTATGTCTCGATCGAATGCCTCAGAGGGTTCAGGTGCTACTTTTGCATTTCTCAAGCGCCGTCGGGCAATAGCCATGGCTGCGGCTGCCGCAGCCGCGGCATGTTTCGGTACACATTCCGAGGCGCAGTATTACACCCAAAGCTCGACGGTCACCTTGATCGAGCCCAACAGTACTTCTTACCCCGGAGCCACCCGCGTGGCCGTCGAAGGTGACAACGCCGGCAGCACCTATTCGTCTTTTGATGTCATGGACTTCAGCATGGCGGGGCTTGATTTGCCATCCGGCACCAATGTCACCCTCGTCAACGGCCTTAGCAGTGACACGATGACCCTCGATCTCATCGATCGTGCGGCGTTGGATAGCTTTGCAGTTGCAGGAACAGTCAATTTTTATCTGGCGACAAGCCAGGCTTCGCTCAGTGGAGCTAGCTTCTTGGGGTACAGCAACAGCGGCGGCGTCGGCACTCAGCTCGGCACGCTCTATTCCATGGGCAGCATCGCATACACCCCGGGCACCGTGGGAGGCCGCGATGACACGATCATGCTCACTTTTAGCACCAGCCAGGCATCCTACGTCTTGAATCAAATTGAAAATAGCGGCATCCTGCGCATTATCGCCACCCCCAGTTCGGCCAGCGTCGCAGCCGATTGGGAAGGAACCACCGGCAGTCCCTACGCGCCGCCTCAGTTGACTGTCAATGTGACGACAACAACCACAGCCGCCACCGATGCATTTATTCAAGTTGGAACTTCCACCGGGTCGGTGAGCAAGGTTTACAACGTCCCGACTATTAATCGCCTTTATGCCGGCAGTGGCTCGGTTGCTACGGGCCTGGTGATTACCAACAGTGGCACGGGAAGCGGCCTGCTCGGCACCATCATTACAGGAAGCGGGGCGACTATTGCCTATAGCACCAATACTGTCTCCGGGGGTGGATCGATCAGTGCCACGGCCAATTTCGTTAACCCCTTCACCGCAGGTTCAATTTCCGTTTACAACCCCGGCACGGTGGCTATCGCCATCCACGATCGCAGTGATCCGGTGGGCGACAGCAACGATGCCACGGTTAACATCACCGTGAACGAGTCGGTTAAAGCTCGCTTTGTCGATGCCGTCGGCAACGACAATAGCTATAATGCCATCGACTTCGGATCAGTCCTTGTCGGCGCCACTGTCACCAATACAGTTACACTTCAATGCGACAATACAGGCGTTCCGAATCTCGGGTCCAACACGCTGACGATGATAACCCTGCCTGGGACCTACACGATCAGCGGCACCAACGCCAATTTCTCGCAGGGAACCAATAACAAAGGCATCATGGCGATGGCCGCCGACCCCTCCGGCACAAATGGGACCGTGAATTTCATCAACGGAACGGAGACCGAGACTCGCACCTTGACTTTTACACCACTGCTCGCTGGTAACTATTACAATGCCGTTGCCGGTAAGCCGGGAGACGGCGACATCGGTTTCGACCAAGTTGCATATAGCTACGCCACCAACGAGACGGCAATCGGACTCCCTGCGAGTCCGAGCAAGGGCGATATCTACGCCACTGGCATGTTTTATCAGGCTGCCTCCGTGACCGCCTCCATAACCGGCACCAATACCCTGACCAATATTTTGACCCTCGCCAATGCTTCGGCTACCACAAATACCTATGGCTCGGGGACCAATGCCATGAACATCGGCCTGCGTTCCCTGGCTCAGATTACGACAACAAATCAGGCCGGGCAAAGTGGGTTTGTTGTCACCGGCTTCCCGACCGATGGTACAGGAACGGTCGCTGCCGGCTCGAGCCTCACCGCATCCGCTTCTTTCACGCCGATCGCCAATCCGCTGAATGGTACTTACACAGGCTCGTTTTCTGTGATAATGCAAAATAATCAAACCATTCAGGGTGCCGCTAGTAATGACCTGGGGACCAAATCATTTAATTTGTCCGCCAATGTCACGGGATACAGCGGCACGGGCTCGGCCAACATTCTTTCCGGCGGCAATTACGGCGGTTACTACATCAACAGCGGCAGTGGGTCCAACACGACCATTTCGTTCATCGGTGGCACCGCATCAACCACCACCAACCTGACCGTGAGTTCTTGGACTAATTCGGGGGCGGCGGCGGTCAGCGATCGCGCTACGGTCACCGGCACAGGCAGCGACGTGTACGTCGTGCAGATGAACTATTCACCTGGTGTCACCACCAATAGCATCACCAGCCTGGCCCTCGGTTACAACAACGGCAGCCAACTCGTCAGCCCCTATACCAGCGCCGGCACTAATATTTCCAGAGTTGAATCGGTCGGGGCCTACGGCGGCACCGCGGTCCTTGGGAGTTTTGGCATCAATACCAACACCTCCACCGTCTGGGCCGTCGTGAACCAACCGGGCCAGTACGCCGTGGTGGCTCGTACGCTCGGCGACGCCAACTTCGATGGAACCGTGGATATTGGCGATCTGAATATCGTGCTGAGCAATTTCTTTTCCGGCAATCCCGTGACCTGGAGCCAGGGTGATTTCAACGCCGACGGGGTGGTCGATATCAGCGACTTGGACAACGTGTTAAGTAATTTCTTTAACAGCGCTCCACCGTCGGTTCGCGCTGCCGCCGCTGCCGCTAGGGCTTCCACCGCCAGCACCGCAAAAACCTTGACCGGCACGGTCTCGCCGGCGGACACCGTATCCCCGCCACCCGCCAACGGGGTGCTGGAACTGGTGGTCAACACCACCAGCGGTGATGTGGAACTGGAAG